>Ga0307487_1000029_pt1 | contig 121568 bp, 106 predicted proteins | sample CBIW12metaG_FD_203665 | JGI IMG/M metagenome (GOLD analysis project Ga0307487, IMG submission 203665) | Sea-ice brine microbial communities from Beaufort Sea near Barrow, Alaska, United States - CBIW 1.2 | ecosystem: Environmental > Aquatic > Marine > Coastal | place: USA: Alaska | collected... | reverse complement strand
CATAGAATTAAAGGGAGAAAGTCTTAGAAAAAAACTGTAATATTGTCATTATCTTATCTTTTTGACCAAAATCCTTGAGGGGTCAGTATGGCCAGTACGAGGGGTCAGCATCACCAGTATATCCACTCATCACAAAAATTCACAAATAACATTAAGTATTATGATTCCTCGGGAATCTATTTTATAAAGGCTAAATTTTAAAATACTTATTATTTTTTCGAGTATCGCGATCGATAAATGCAATTTTAAAATGATGATATTATTAGCTTTAATCTTTATATTGCATATCGCGATATGCAATATACGTTATGAAAGGATTAAATATTCATATGAAACCTCAAGATATATTATTGCTACTAAAGCTTATTATTCTTGATGATGTCACCTGGAAACAAAAATATGTAGCCGAGGCTTTAGGGATGAGTCAATCTGAAGTGAGTGAATCGGTAGCCCGTTCTAAATATTCAGGTCTATTAGATCCTAAAGGAAAAAAAGTAATGAAACTGGCTTTCATTGATTTTTTGCAATTCGGATTAAAATATGTTTTTCCACAAAAACCAGGACCGGTAGTACGTGGTATTCCAACTTCTCACTCAGCCGCTCCTTTAAGGGATCAAATAAAAAGTAGTGAGAATTATGTTTGGCCATCTGGTAAAGGAATGTTGAGAGGACAAAGTATAATACCTTTATATTCTTCAGCTCCGGAAGCTGCTTTAAAAGATAGTATTCTGCACGGATTGTTAGCATTAGTAGACGCGCTTCGTATAGGAAGAGCTCGAGAACGCGAAATAGCTATAAATGAGCTTAAAAGACTTATATAATTAGAAAATAGAACTATAAACATCGCTACAAATCTGTATTTTTAATTAGGATTCACAGGGAATAGCCCTGAATAAAACTGTACGGCCATAAACGTTTATTCGATTTTAAGTTTCAATCCTAGTTTCTAATTGGAATGTTCTGAATTCGTAGAAAAGCGGCGCGCAAGGTTCCCACCGATTTGTTTCAATCCTATTTTCTTAATGGAATGGTCTGGAATAGCAATGCGGGTAATAGATTGTGGCAGCTGATTTCAGTTTCAATCCTATTTACTTACTGGAAGGGTGCTGGTGGCACATCTGCAGGGGTTCACCTGGCGTTTCAATCCTAGTTTCTTATTGGACTGGTCTGGAATTTGGCGTTATGGCGCTGAATGCTTCAAAGGCTTCTTGTTTCAATCCTAGTTTCTTATTGGACTGGTCTGGAATTAGTAATATTTATAACCTCGCTAAATACCACTACGTTTCAATCCTAGTTTCTTATTGGACTGGTCTGGAATATAATCTGAAGCAATTTCTTCAGGGGTTCTTTCCTGTTTCAATCCTAGTTTCTTATTGGACTGGTCTGGAATCTTTTCTACATCGGTCTTGGTTTCAAGCTTTGCCTTGTTTCAATCCTAGTTTCTTATTGGACTGGTCTGGAATCTGCATCCAATTACCGGAAACATTACAAAGCAGGCTGTTTCAATCCTAGTTTCTTATTGGACTGGTCTGGAATACCTAATTATTCACCCCCACAAACCCCTGTAATGATGTTTCAATCCTAGTTTCTTATTGGAATGCTCTGGAATTTGGAAGTCCTCCTGATAAATCCGGCATTAATTCTTGTTTCAATCCTAGTTTCTTATTGGAATGCTCTGGAATAGAAGGAACTAATTTTAAGGAAGTAGGAGAAATTAGTTTCAATCCTAGTTTCTTATTGGAATGCTCTGGAATTTTTTGGGGTTTGGATATTGTTGTTTTGGGTGTTATAGTTTCAATCCTAGTTTCTTATTGGAATGCTCTGGAATTCAAAAAGTCATTTCCAGTAAGACCAATGTTTTCTGGTTTCAATCCTAGTTTCTTATTGGAATGCTCTGGAATTCTGTTGCATCAATAGTCTGCCCGTCTATGTAAATATGTTTCAATCCTAGTTTCTTATTGGAATGCTCTGGAATTATGAAAGTGAATGGTTGGATTTACCCCCTAACCAAGGTTTCAATCCTAGTTTCTTATTGGAATGCTCTGGAATTCAAAACAATATAGCAGGAAATACTAACGCACCCGAGTTTCAATCCTAGTTTCTTATTGGAATGCTCTGGAATCTGTTTTAAGCGCTTCATTCAGTTGGTTTTGTTTGTGTTTCAATCCTAGTTTCTTATTGGAATGCTCTGGAATAGGAAGGGTTAAGCGGTAATACAATAGGAACACATTGTTTCAATCCTAGTTTCTTATTGGAATGCTCTGGAATCCTCTAGTCATTGCCCTGTTTGTGGTGGTTTGAAAAGTTTCAATCCTAGTTTCTTATTGGAATGCTCTGGAATCCAATACGATCTTTGACATAAAAAAGAATGAAATTCGTTTCAATCCTAGTTTCTTATTGGAATGCTCTGGAATTATGAAAGTGAATGGTTGGATTTACCCCCTAACCAAGGTTTCAATCCTAGTTTCTTATTGGAATGCTCTGGAATTCAAAACAATATAGCAGGAAATACTAACGCACCCGAGTTTCAATCCTAGTTTCTTATTGGAATGCTCTGGAATCTGTTTTAAGCGCTTCATTCAGTTGGTTTTGTTTGTGTTTCAATCCTAGTTTCTTATTGGAATGCTCTGGAATAGGAAGGGTTAAGCGGTAATACAATAGGAACACATTGTTTCAATCCTAGTTTCTTATTGGAATGCTCTGGAATCCTCTAGTCATTGCCCTGTTTGTGGTGGTTTGAAAAGTTTCAATCCTAGTTTCTTATTGGAATGCTCTGGAATAAAGCCGAACCAAATGATCCGGCCTTGCATTAACCAACGTTTCAATCCTAGTTTCTTATTGGAATGCTCTGGAATACGGGGTATTTCTCGGAATAAAAATGGGGTGTGTAAGTTTCAATCCTAGTTTCTTATTGGAATGCTCTGGAATTTTCGATTGGCCATTGTGGTATCCTTGGCCACCTTAGTTTCAATCCTAGTTTCTTATTGGAATGCTCTGGAATATTTGCCCAAATTTCTAAAGTTGAAAAACCATCTGCGTTTCAATCCTAGTTTCTTATTGGAATGCTCTGGAATAGAGGAGTACGCAATGAAGTTCAAGGGAAAAGGCGTGTTTCAATCCTAGTTTCTTATTGGAATGCTCTGGAATTTTCCTTAGAACCGCCTGTTTTGTATGCGTTGATCTGTTTCAATCCTAGTTTCTTATTGGAATGCTCTGGAATAAAAAGGTAAATAATACCATTATTTAAGTTTAACCGAGTTTCAATCCTAGTTTCTTATTGGAATGCTCTGGAATTTACAACATCACTTATAAGATCCGTTCCTATTTCGCCGTTTCAATCCTAGTTTCTTATTGGAATGCTCTGGAATTGTAGAAGATCAGGTGGCACTTGACCCTTTAGCTAAGTTTCAATCCTAGTTTCTTATTGGAATGCTCTGGAATGAAATCACTATGTAGCTCGTTTGTACTGTTTACATGTTTCAATCCTAGTTTCTTATTGGAATGCTCTGGAATAATCGGCCTTCCATAATACAGGACTTTCAACCGGGGTTTCAATCCTAGTTTCTTATTGGAATGCTCTGGAATACGGTGCGGAAACGCCCTGCGAGGTTAAGGTTAATTGTTTCAATCCTAGTTTCTTATTGGAATGCTCTGGAATCTTCTATAATCTCCCGTAGAACCGCCTTAGAAAAACGTTTCAATCCTAGTTTCTTATTGGAATGCTCTGGAATATTTTAAAGACGCGCCTTACAGCTATCAGCAAATCCTGTTTCAATCCTAGTTTCTTATTGGAATGCTCTGGAATTCGTTATCGGTTACAGTCACTTTAAACCTCGCATAAGTTTCAATCCTAGTTTCTTATTGGAATGCTCTGGAATTGGAGGTAGGAAGCTCCAAAAGATTGATGAACAAGAGTTTCAATCCTAGTTTCTTATTGGAATGCTCTGGAATATTTAGATTCAAAGTTCCATTAGAAACATTACTTACGTTTCAATCCTAGTTTCTTATTGGAATGCTCTGGAATCTTCTAAGAAAAATATGGTTTCGCCTGATTCTGAACGTTTCAATCCTAGTTTCTTATTGGAATGCTCTGGAATATCCTGTCAGTTGCAGCAATAGTCTGTCCTTCAATAGTTTCAATCCTAGTTTCTTATTGGAATGCTCTGGAATCTTCCTTAGAACCACCTGTTTTATAAGCGTTGATTTGTTTCAATCCTAGTTTCTTATTGGAATGCTCTGGAATCAATATAACGGTTTAGGATACATTATAGTTAAGTGTGTTTCAATCCTAGTTTCTTATTGGAATGCTCTGGAATAATCTAATTTGTAAGACTCACTCCCACCATTCGCGGGTTTCAATCCTAGTTTCTTATTGGAATGCTCTGGAATTATTTCCTGTTTTGTCGGTATCCCAGGTGTAATTTCGTTTCAATCCTAGTTTCTTATTGGAATGCTCTGGAATTTTCTACGAGCTTAAAGATGAATTTAAAGTAACAGAGTTTCAATCCTAGTTTCTTATTGGAATGCTCTGGAATTATTAATTTCATCATTTCGGGGGTGACTTTACTATTGTTTCAATCCTAGTTTCTTATTGGAATGCTCTGGAATTGCTCCTGCACTTGTGGCTGTGATAACCTCTGTAAGGTTTCAATCCTAGTTTCTTATTGGAATGCTCTGGAATAAGACATTCACCTTTCCTTTGAATGTGGTCGGGTTGAGTTTCAATCCTAGTTTCTTATTGGAATGCTCTGGAATCCGATTGTTTGCCGAGAACCTTTAATCATGTACCCTATGGTAATTTCTTCAACTTTTAAAATTTGTTTTTTCAATACGTCAAAGAACCTAAAAACCATATATTTCAAGTGGTTTCCGTATTCACTATGTCCCGTTATTACTGCCATAAACTTAAAAAATAAGTTGTTCAAAAATAAATTTATACCCGGAACGCCTATTTAATACAAATGTTCCTATAAGTACAATTTACACATCTTTTCTTAAATTTAGTGGCTTTTGGAAATTTGTTTTCTTCAATAATAACAAGCATTTTTTCCATACTGGTTTTGATTTCCTGTTTCGCTTCCGCAGGAATAGAAACTTCAACCAGCTTATGTTTGCTACGCGTATATACCAAAAAACCTTTTTCTACCCTGGTATTAAAAGTTTCTTCAATTAAAACCGCATAACAATAGAGTTGCTGTTTATAGGTATCATAAACCTTATCTTTCCAAAGTGCAAATTTATAATCCAAGGGGGCATAAGAACCATTATTTAGTTCGAGGACCTCATCCACTTTCCCCCGTAATCCATCAATTCCCAAATATTGATCGTTCCATTTATTTGTAACACCAATTTTCTTACGCAAATATTCCTTATTTCGTTCTAATTTCTCATTATGGATTTCACGCCCACGATTCACTTTATAGAATTTATCTTCGTACTGCGGAATTCGAAGTACATATTCAAAATACGTATAGCGTGGGCAATAGAGGTATTCAATTATTTGTGAAGGATAGAAACTTTGCATCAAAAAAACAAGGCTTTGACTTCGTCCGTAACCAGTTTTTCATCAAATGCCTGCCCCATCATCGTACATTCATTTAATTGTTCTTTATTCATCCGGAAAATATAAATCTTATCGGTATCTTCATTGATCACCTTTTCTATTTGCAGTTCCAGGCTATCTTTTTCATTTGAGTTTAAGGTTCCTAAAAAACAGGAATATTGTACACGATATAAACCGGCGTGCTTGCAGGCTTTGGAAACAAAGTTTCTTGCGCTGTCATTTTTAATATCATATAAAACCCAGATGATCATAATTTTATGTTTATTCAATTAAACTATTGGCAAAACGATGCGCTTCCAACTGTACCGCATTTAAACGTGTTTGCAACCTACCTTTGTATCGTATTTTCTCACTATCAAGATATTCAAGATATGGCGCCACAAAAAATGCTTTTCCCTCTTCATTAAGTGAATAACCACCGGTAAATTCTGAAAAATAATTCTTGTTGATTTTCTTTCCAGTAAATAGCCTGAATACAAACCTATCGGCATAAATACGATAGGGTTCTATAAAGTCGAAAACCAAACTTTTGGAATTATAATCGTCCCGGTGCATAAAGCCCACAAAGGGATCTAGCCCGGCGAGCATTAATGCCCTTTCTATACGACTGTATAAGATACCATAGGCATAATTAAGCATCGCATTATATTCATCTTGTGCCGGCCGAAAGCTTCTGCCTTTAAACGCAAAGGCTTCTGGCATACAGGTGGAAAGGGCTTCAAAATAATGCCTTCCGGCAGAACCTTCCCAACCTCTAAAGGATTCGGCTACTTCATTAATTTCTTTTGCTTCACTTTCTAATATTTTCCGTCGGAAAGCTAATATAGCTTCGGTTTTAATATCCAGGAACTCGTGTAAATTTGAACGGTGTTTTTTAAGATCCTGTAGGAAATCGGACTGATTTTCTAATTTATTCCCCAGCCACAATTTAATCCACGTTACTGCCTTAGCGTCTAAAGAAGCTTTTAATTGTTCCTTTCTTATTTTAGTAGTACTTCCTAATTTACTATGCCAGAAACGCCCCATTGGGTGCCCGTCATTTTCTACAATTACAATATCTATATTATGTTTTAATGCCAGGGCAATAGCATCGGTGCTAAGCGCAGCGCCCTTGCTCATTATAAAAGAGGTGATTTTATGTGCTGCAATATGATTTACTTTTACCGGTTGCGATTTATCTTCCCGAATTTTAATCTGGAACATATCATCCTTTACGTGTACATAAGTACCATAAGTATTGATGAAGATTTGCATTTAAATTCGTTTTATAGTGCCAAATCCCCGGGAAACAGCTTTACCCAATCCTATTTCATCTGGAAGCAGAGCATTAACAATAAAACTTCCTGAAAAGGCAATCATCTTGTTTTCTTTAAACTGCGTGCTTTTTTCCCTAACATCCACTTTAGCCATTAAACGTTCTGTAGATAGCAGCTCAATCCTGGTATTCCTGAAAAAACTGAGGATGTGGCCTACCAGAATACTATTGAGCATGCTTAGTTTTTCCCGTTCGGTTTTTAGATCCTGGTATTTGGGAAAGTTTTGTTGGTTCAACGCCATCCATAGCGTTGTGAACTGATATTCATGTAAGGAATCACTAAATCCAGTCTCCACATATTTGCATTCAATATTCTTCGTGTTTACAGGAAATTGTTCTCCGTTAATATCAATGTTTTGGATTTTCAGGAAGAGTTTGGGTAAAAGTTCTGCACCTTCATTTACACCTATGAGCGTGGGAGTATTATTAATGACTTTATATTGAATCTCCGGATATTTATATCTAAAGCTTCCGTCTTCATAATGGTTGTGCAATACCGGGGAATGTTCTTTGAAAAAGTTTCCAAAATAGCCACGCAGTTTATGCGCATCACGCGTTTGAAGTTTAATTTTAGGAAATTTTATCCTGGTTATTTGAAGTTGTTGGGTGGTGGTACTTGAGGTCATATATTTTCCTTGTTTTGGTGGATAATTAAAATATAAATGTTGAGTTTTCTTCTTTGTAATTTCGGTTATACCCAGTTTGTGTATTGTACCTCAAGTCTATTTCATCTTTTGAAACAAGCAAAATATTTTCTTCATACTCATTAACGGTTTCTAAATCCTCACAAAGGTATTTTGGAACGGAAATTATATGTTGCTGAAATTTCAGTTTCCAATCTTTGTTATATTCTTCTTTACTAATTTGATTGGTTATCTTCTGAAGGTATTTCTCTAAAATTTTAGAAGCCGAATCATCTATTTCTATAAAAACAGGTGCATACCTATCTGATTCTTCAATGATACGAAAGGCTGAAACGGGAAGTGCTTTTTTATCATCTGCATCGTATTTTAACGTCTTCATAGAATGGAAAAAAGTTCGTGAATCTGCAAATGAACTTTTTTCGGAAATCCCATTAAAATACTCCGTTATCAATTTCAAATAATCTTTCTCGTAAAAGTAAGTTTGTTGTTCCAGAGATTTTTTTGCCTGAATATAAGTTAGCCGACCATATACCATCGTTGTTGCTTTTGTATCAAAATCAACAATATAAAGTGGTGAATGTATTTTATCAGGATTGTTATTTCTGTTGATTCTTCCTGCTACCTGGATAATAGAATCTATGGGCCCAACGTCCCGAAATCCCATATCAAAATCCAAATCCACCCCTGCTTCCACCACTTGTGTTGCAATTAAAATTGGTGCTTTGCGTTGTTGAATATCTTCTTTTATATCCTGAATACGTTGAAGCCGATGGGCAGGGATGATATTAGTCGATAAATAGTAAATTGGATTATTGAGATTATTTTCTTCTAGAAACTCTTCGATATGCTGAAATACTTCAGTTGAACACTTCACAGTATTGCAAACGATCAAACAGGATTTTTCCTTCCCCCATTTATCGGCAAAAATCGAAGAAATAAATTCCTGCGTCCTGTTTTCTTTTTCTTCCTTCAAATCATTTAAGAGTGGATGAATTGAAGTACGTTTAAATAGTGCGAATACTTCTTCATAATTGGTCAACAATTCTTTAGACTCTACTTTTTCTCCTTCTGCTGTTAAAATCTCTTGTTGCGCCAATTCAAATATTTTAGGGCGCGTGGCGGTCATTAAAATAATGCGTGATTTTAGATATTTGGAAAGATAGAAAAGTGCAGCACCCAATAGTGGCATTTGATCCAGGCGAAGGGTTTGAACTTCATCCAGAATGATAATGGCATTGGCAAAATGATTGAATTTTTTTAGTAGTTTATTCCGGTTGCCGATCAGGGTTTCAAAAAACTGAACAAAAGAGGTGATCACCACATCGGCTTGCCAAGTATCTAATGCCATTAACTTTTGGTCATAACCCTGTTCTGCACCATCAGTATTTTCTTTTTGATCGTTCTTACCGAAAACATCAGCATATTGGTAATGTCCTAAAATTTGGATGTTTTGTTGTCCCAGTACTTTCTCATATTCACTTAAAGCCTGCTCAATGATATTGATAAAAGGCAAAGCATAAATAATTCTTGCTTCTACTCCTGACTTTTTCTTGATTTTATCTTTAAGTTTCAAAGAAAAATCCAGTGCCGTCATTGTTTTTCCAATCCCTGTAGGAGCAGTTAAGGTAAAAACGTAGTTTTCTAGAACATCGGTTTGCTCCAGATTGGAAATTACAACGGCCCGGCAATAATTCCGTAACTCATTGTTGCTGAATTCAGTTAATCTTTTATTTTGACCATTAGGTTCCCCAAACCTTTCATCAACAGAAGATGGTTTTATTGGTTTTAATGAATACGGCACAGTATCAGAAGCATCCAGTTTATCACTTTCAATCAACAGTGAAAACAAATAGTTAATCATGAAATAATCCTGAATGCAAGCATATTTTTTACCCCAATATTTAAATCCCTTGCGGAGTTTTTTTTCTTCGGTATAAAAAATGAAATCCTGAACTTTTTTCCTATTTAAATCCTTTTCAATAAATGAATGATCCAGGATCAAATCCTCTTTTTGTTTATTTATTATTCTTTCCAGATCATCTCCTAATTTTGAAGAAATTTCAAGGATGTCAATGAGCTGACTATGATGGAGGAAAATGAGATAAAGTGCCAGTAATCCCTTCTTTTCCTCTTTTTCCTGAAAAAAATTATAAGCCACAAAACCACCTAATTGGGCGTGCCTTTTTAAAAGAAAATCTATAGGTTCTTGCTTCAAAAGATAATTTTGGAAATAAGAGGTGTATTTTCCCAAATCGTGAAAATCAATACTTATTTGAAGTATTTCTTTTAATTCCTCATCGCTATATCCCAAGGACAAATTTTCAGCCAGATGAAAAAGGGCTTTTTCTTTTACTCCATTGACATGAACCTGCAACTCTTTAGAACCAACTGTGGCTCCATTCTCATCTATTTTACTGTGAGAATAGTAAGTCATTCGTCCATAAATTGAATGTTCAACTCGCTGGATTCGCTCTTTAAAACATAGTAAAATCTGTTTAATTTAACCCTTAACGGGTGGGGGGTAATGGAAAATAATAGACGGTTCATTTTGCGTACTTCTCGGTTACCATTAGCCGTAAAATCTCCGGGAAGCATATCTTCTTCTACAAAATTATAATTCTCATATTCTCCTTTATCAAATTTTAAATCTTCCACCATATCTACAGGTAAAGCAGAATGCATTAGCACGTAACCATCAGGAGTTATGATGTTAATTTTACTGTCTGAAAAAATTTCAAGATCGGTAAGCCTAGCCGTGAAATTTGCGGTTCCCAATGTAATGTTGTAGACAGGTTCTTTTTCTAATAAATGTGTTTTGATGGATTCATAAACCGCTTTGCCATCATCGCTTGCTTTTAGAAAAACCTGATAAGCTACATCGCCTTTTGCAAGATCCCAAGCCGTGATCACTTCAAAGGGTGTTTGAATGCGGCCACCTTCGCCCCGAAAATCTGAAGACCAATTTTTTGCCATATCTCCGGTACTTTTAATACTTAAGAAATTTAACCGGTGAAAACTTTTCTTTAAAGGATTTAGGACCCGAACGCCAAATTGAATGTTTTCAGAAGCTAAATCCTCATAGTAAGAATCTTTTGCCCACCCCATTGCAGCAGCGACCATTCCCATTAAAGTGGTTCGTGGTGGAATGGAAAAGCTGAAAGCGGTATTATTGGCATAATACTTTCGGAAATGTGCCATTTTCCCGGTTATTTTAAAACTTAATATCTCCATAACAGTAGGTTTAAAGTGAAACTTCTGTTACAGCGAAAAATCAAAATCGGCCGAGGTTTTTACAATTACTTCCTTGATTTTTTTATCACCATTTTTATCTTCGGCAATCAACTTTTTTAAAGCATTTAAATCAATTGTTAAATCTTTGAACTTTCGGACTTGCTTATCGCTTATCCCTTCCTTGGGATCGGTTTCTACAAAATTTCGTAAATCTCCAAATTGCCCGTTCGAAACCCCTTCATTATAAACTATTTCAATGTATAATTTAGGATACTGATTCAGTTTGGATCTTGTGGGCGAAGCCGGAATGCTTTCCCATATTGCTTTTCGAAATTCCACAACGTCGTCTTCGGTCAGTCCCGTTGTTTTTGCCGCTGGAGCATTAATTGTTCCGTTAAAGCCCAACAAGCTATAATGCACCCGGTAATCTTTACCAAATGTACTGCTGTCATCATTCATAATGGTCACAATCGAACTTGAATCTATCAATTCTACCTTATTAAATGAATATCCCCAATTGAGTTGAATTGGTCCTGTGTACGCTTTGGTAAATCCGCCAACTGCAAAAGCACTGCCGAACATTCTGATATCAATGAACTTTTCTTTTACCAAATAAGCCAAAAGTTCATAGTTAACTTCCTTCTGCTTAAATTTCTTGTCGGTTATGGCTTTCCATACGCCTTCTGCATCCTTTTCTTTAGCTATGATATCTGCATAAACCTTCAGTGCTTCGGGATTATTCTCAAATGCTTTTTCTAGTTCTCCTTCATTCTCTAATGTTCTTTTCACAACCGCTTTCAGCTTACTATCTACACTAACTTTAGAATCCCCTTCCATGTCTACAAAAACAACTTCTTCTTCATTGATTGCTTTCAGGTAATCCCTAATAAAACGCTTCACGCGGGTATCGGTCACAAGGTTGGTTTTGGTGTCGTAGTCCATTCTGGGTTTGTTTTCCTGATCGGGGTCACCGTTGGGGTTACACTGTATGGCTTCATAAACAAAGAGAAAATCGGAAGAGTTAGTAATACTTGATTTCATAAGATTAGATTTTTGATTGATTTAAATAGTTTCTTGGGTTTCTTTTTCGGAAAGTGTTTCAGCATCCTTTACACCAACTCCAAACGAGTAGCCTGTTAATAGAAAAAAGACAGCTTCTTGAGGGTTCAATTTCCAGTCATTAAGATTGAAGTGTTTACCAAATTCATTGTCTGTAAAAATCACTTTCCCCATAGAATTATATTGTTTGGCTTTTTCGATCAAAGAAATACGCAGACGCAGTATATCCTCCTTATCCATTCCATTGAAATTCACTTTCTGAATAACCGTTTTGGTTTTTCCCTTTTGAATATATTCAACGGCATTTAGCATTCTTCCCAAATAAAACATTGCTTGTTGATCTGGGTTTAAAGACATCCTGGAAAAGAATTCCTGAATGGCTTGATCATATTTATTTTCCGTTTTTTCTTCGGTTGGTTTACTTGTGGAATCTACCATATCGATTAGATTTAGTTTTTTAAGAAATTGAATAAAAGCGTGATATTTGAAAACACTGTCACGAATAGCTAAGGAGAAATAATCTTTGGAATATTGCTGGACATTGGTATAACTGCCGTATCGGTGATAATAATGGCACAGGACAAGTTCTACAAAATAGTCAAATAGAATAGTTGTATTTACCTTTCTGTTTTCCAGAATGCTTTTGAAAAGTTCTAATGCTTTATTCTTTTTTTCCTTGTCCTTGCGTAAAGGGATGATTTTGAAAATAGAATTGAAGTTCAAATTCCTTGGCAAATGTTCTTTAGTGTCATAATCAAATTCCGTCATCACTTTATCCCAATCCACAAAACATGCTTCCCGAAATTCCCAATTGACATTATTAAAAACTTCAAGCAATCTGCTAAAATGGAAACTGCTAACATCTTTTATAATTTCAGTTGATTTAAAAAAATTACCATCTGACTCGAAAGCAACAAAATTTATCCAAAATATCTCCTCATCAATTTCATCCTGAATATTCTTAGAAAAATCATCCAACCGATTAATGTTGAAAAGGATATCCGATTTTTTGTGAATTCCTTCTAATGCCATTTCCAAATCTAATTCAGAGTTTTGCTGAAATTGAGGTATAATAACATGATCCAAATTCGCAATTCTTATTTTATAACCTTGATTCAGTAGAAAATCTGATGCATAATCCAGTTTTTCTTGGTTTTTATTACTTACCTGATAATTGATGGGGAATTTGTTCTTATTAAAAGCCGAAGCATAATTTCTGGTTTCTGTTACAAACATTTTGTTTAGGCTGTAACGTGTTGTAAGATTAAGCTCTTCTACATCTTCCATCAAATCACCACTGGCATAACAAATTTTATTTTTAGCTTTTTTAGTGCTTTTAGAATTTTGATCTCCAAAAAAAGAATATTGCAAAAAGGTTTTGTAATCCTCAATGTCGGCAAACTGGATAGGCTCCCCAAAATCAAAATTCGCGCTTTTAATCTGAACAGTTAGAAATACAATATTTTCGCTCTTACCTAAGGCGAAGGTTTCATTTATTGCTCGAATATCAATTTCCCCTTTCGAGGAATGCACTGTCAACTGAAGAAATTTATCTTTTAGATTAAAAATTTGATTTAACAATTCTTTCAAATCCTCTGTAAGTAGAGAAGAATCAAATTTCTCAATAGCCTCGACCAGTTCGCCATTTTCTGTTTCCGATCCCTCTTTTCCGAAAAACGTTTTATAAATTTGATTCAATTTTTTACCAGGAACAGAAGTGTAAATGGCCTTGTTATTACCTCCTTTAATTTTTAGAGGGAACATTTTTTTTATTTTTTCTTCCTCATACTCCCTTAAATTCTCCTGACTTATAATGACCTCTTTTTCATCCAGATCAAAAATTATGGGGAGTGTATAATTTTTAATAGGATTTCCATACCTGTCTTCCCTTTCTACTTTCGGATAATCCAGAAAACGATCCCATTCGCTTTTCCCCTGGCTTTGCCATTCCCCAATTTTCAGTAATGTTTGAAGCATAGATGTATTTTAGTATTTTTTAAATATAAATAAGTTTCTTCTATGGATTGTACGGTTATCCACAATTGGAAACAAATGTTAAATAATATGCGAATAAGGATTATTCCGTTGTGAAAACATTTAAAGCGGCCTTAACGGGTCGCTTTCATTTTTTGGAATAGTAGGGTAGGCCAAATAAGATTAACATAATTACTGAAAATAATTATAAATTCCTATAAAAAACAAGGGAAAACCCGTAGTTAAATAAAGATTTTGAAGTCTTTGGAGATTTTTTCTACTACGTATTCTGGGATATTAAGTTCCTTTGTTATTGCCGGCCAAGTAGAAATCTGTTCCTGGGCTTTCTCGATTATTCCTTTTGGATTTTTTACAGAAAATTCTTCTGCTAACTCAAGCAAATCCTTTAACTCGATGTTATCACGTTTATTATTTATGGAAAGTGCACGACTGACTTTATGATAATTGAAATCCACGTTCAAAGGGTAGGTTAGGTCATAAGCGGGAGCCAAATGCCATTTGTCAGTGTTTTTATCGTAGATAAAAGAATGATTTTTTAAGTGGTCATCGATATTGGCAAAGACTAAATTGAAAACCATTCTCTTAAAAAGTTCTTGAATTTCGTTATATGGTACTTTTAAATCCAGTGTTAATTTGAAAAGATTTTCATAAGATGAGTTCTCTGGTTTTTGAAAGTCCCATCCGGTCAAACCGCTTGCGGTTAAAACATGTTGTTTTGTTCCGTTTTGCCTATCGTACCTAAGGGTGGTAAAATGTTTATCGTTAATCAGTTTAGAAGGCATCATTTCTATACCTGTAGCAATAGCCATTTTGTAATAAGCATATTCTATGACCTCTTTATTATAACTTTCATCATTTAAAGAAAGCTTCACCAGGTAATGTTTGTAAGCATTGGAGTAACCTATATCTCCGGGAATAATTTCTCCGGTTTCATTATTTTCAGAAATTAAAAGTTTAGGCCGGGCTCCACCGGCAGAAGTACCCATTTTGAAAATATTGAGTAACGCGAGATTATCAAACTTCTTTTCTGAAGTTTGCTCTTTTTGATCTATAACCTGTTTTAGTACACTTACTATTTCTTCAAGGTTAATTGCTGAAGTTTTTGGAATATTCTTGGCCGGTTCATATTCCAAAGCACCCATCCCACGATTAGCAACATAGGTTAACTGCTCCAGTGGGGTGAGTTTAGTTTTATCTTTATTATTAGCTTCAAACCATTCCTTAAAAATGATATTTCCAAACATATCTGGAAGAGAATCTGCTATGGCTGGGGGGAGTCCTTTAAAAGTATTTCCTTCATATTCGGAGAATACCTGAACTGGTTTTATTCGTTTAATAATATATGGAAAAATGTTTTGCAATTCATTGGTTTCTAAAAATTCAGGATTATACTGAAAGAAACTTTTACGCTGATCCAAATCGTAACCTAACTTTCCAACCTCCTTATCAAATAGCTTTACATTTAGGATAGTATTTTTAGCCATAATGTTTAGTATAAGGAGTGATTAGTATTTTGATCATTATAGGCTTTTACACCACTATAAAACTTCTCCAAATCATCAAAATGGTGTGCAATTTTTAAAACTGTATCAATTGTTGAATTTTTCCCGCTTTCAAACTTTTGGATGGTATAGCGGGATATTCCTAATATGTCCGCTAATTCTTGCTGGGTCAATCCAAAACGATCCCTTTGAACTTTGCACCATTTGCCAAGCTCTTCTTTAGTTTGCTTTATAGTAATTAACTCTATCATAATGATCATTATAATACACAAATATAGATAAAACTAAATATTTGTGTATTATAATAAACGTAAATTAGAGTAATTATTGCATCTTGCCCCAAATCTACCATAATTAACCTGGCGGGGGATCCTATGCTTTTTCAAAGAAAAAATGATCAATCTTAATAGGAGTAAAGGACTCTAGGAAAAAATAGGTTGGATTTGTTTTATAACTAATTTTGCTTAGTTAGCAATCCTCATCTGGATCTTCTACTGCACAATGGTCGGCGTGATAGGCATTTCGTTCGCCCATTGGTTTTTCTGGTCCTATGGTAGTGTCGTGTCGGGTCTGGTGTTCCATTTCTGAGTTTATTTCAGCTCCCATAAGGACAATAAAAGCGGTGAGAAATAACCATAACATTAAAATAGCTACTGCGGCAAAACTTCCGTAAAGATCGTCATAACTTCCAAAATTAGATACATACCAGGAAAATAACATAGAGCCGGCAAGCCAGAATAAGGAGCCAATTATTGCTCCCCAACTTACCCAGCTAAACTTGGGATTAGTTCTATAAGGAGCAATTTTATAAATCAAAGTTAAATTAAGAATTAAAATAAATCCTAGAAACACCCAGCGAAGCCATTTTAGAATAGCTTCTAACTCAGGATTTAACCCCAGGTTTTTTACAAGTAGCGGAAAGAAAATAACAATTAATAAACTAATTAGGCCTATAAATAAGCCCCCTACGGTAAAAAGTAGGCTAAGTAGATTTTTTTTAATAATACCCCGCTCATCCATTTCGTCATAAGCTATATTTACGCCTTGAAATAATGCACTGGTTCCCTTGTTGGCACTCCAAATACTTATTATAATACTTATAAGTAGGCCCCACCCAATTTCTTTTTTAGGGCGTTCGAGTATAGGCTCCAGAAAATCTGTGATCATTTTAAAAGCCTGTTCGGGTAAAATCGAATTTAAATGTGAGATTTGGTTTTCAATTTGGGAAGGCTCTAAGATCAAACTGTAAATGGAAATAGCCGCGACAAAAGTAGGGAAAAGGGCAAGGAAAAAATAAAAAGCAACTCCTGCTGAAATTATTTGCACGTGATCTAATTTCATCTCTTTATAAACCCGTTTCCCAATATCTATCCAGCCAGATACTGGGATTTGATGAGGCCATTTCGCTTCTTCACCACGGTATTTCTTCCCTCTTTTTGTTTGACTCATCTGTTTTTACTCCGTATTTTTAATGAGGCTGTCTGAAAATTTTTTAACTAGTCACCCTGTAACTTGTTCAGGGTCTAAGTTGTTTATATTAGAACATTTTACAAGCGGAAACAAGTTTATTTTAACGAAATTAGACCTCTTCAGATTGCCTAAAAGCAACCTATTATCTCTAATTAATTTAATGAAAATATCTTGATAATAATTTTTAAATCCGTTAAACCTCACTTTTCTTAATCGACGTACTTGAACCTTCAGGCGGATAGCTGGATTTGTTTCTAAGGGCATCAATTTGTTCCCTGGTAAACTGAGGAAGTGGCATTTCCCTTTCCTTTTTCAGGTTTTCTATTGCAGCTTCAGCTTCAGCTGTTTTTTCTTTGGAAAGTCCCTTGTCTTTTCCGAAATAAATAGTTTGCGAAGGGAAGGCGAAATCGGTGCCACTGCGATCTACAACATCCATCATTCTTAGCATAAGATCTTCCCTAATTTCAAGAAACTCTTCATAATTCAATGCTTCTAAATAAGCAAAAATTTCCATATCTAAAGAGTGCGCACCAAAGCCCATAAAACGAATTCTTGCAGGTGCTTCGTAAACCTTTGGGTGTTCATAAAGCACCTTTCTCAATTCCGTAAGTAAAAATCTTAGTTGGTCTGGCGAGGTTTCATACCTGAAATTTAAGGTACTTGCAAACCTGAATTTATCCCTGTGCGCATAGTTTTCTATAGTATCAGATGAAAACGCGCCATTGGGGATGTTTACTATCGTTCGGTCTAAAGTCCTAATTTGGGTAGAACGAATTCCAATCTTTTCAATATGCCCGGTAACTTCACCTACCCTACAAAAATCGCCAACCCTTATGGGCCTGTCGGCAATTAAAGTAACACTTCCTACAAAGTTTTCTATGGTTTTTTGAGCACCCAGGGCTAATGCAATACCACCAATTCCCAATGCGGCCAAACCGGTGGTAACATCAATTCCAATAGCGCCTAGACTAAATATAATCCCAAAGATTACAATTGCGATTTTTGCAGCGCGCTGTAGAAATAATACTATGGAAACCCCAGCTGGATTGCCGCGTAAAACCATTTTTTCCTGGCTGAACTTTCCTATAAAATCAGATAATCGCCAAAGTAGAATCAGGATAGCCACAATTGCCACTATTATGGTAATGGCACTGAATTTTTGGCGTAAGATAATAGAGAGTTCAAGGTTTCTGGTAAGCGCCACAAATATCCAAACGGCTGCATATAATATTAAAGGGAGTTTAACGGCAGTAATAATTCCTGAAATAGGTTCTTCCCGGGTTCTTTTCCATAATTTTTTCAATAGGAATATAATAACTGAAACTATAAGTAACGAGATAAAATAACTTAAAGCGATAAGTACTAGTGCAATTATCCATTGCCCGGCCGGTACACCGCCCCAAAGATATTTTTTAAAGAATTCCGGTAATATTTGATCAATTAAAGTGGCATTTTGTAAGCTAAGTGAACTTATTGAGCTAATGGTTTCTGAAGAAAAAAACCAAATTGGATTTCCTGATTCATCATCCCGTTGTTTCAGAAAAATTTCGACCAATTCATCATCAACGTCAACACTTCCTATCCTTTCAAGGTTTTCATCCAGGCCATCATCTGTTTTTCCGCTAGGTTCATCACTAATCTGGTAATAAGGCTGAATATTTCCTTTTTGGTCAAATAAACGCTTCAAAACCTGTACAATTTGTTCTTTATCTTCTTGCGTAGTAATTTCCGGCGGAAAATTAAAATACCTGGCAGCGCGATTATTATTCTGTTCTGCCATGGCATCAATAAATCCGTTTACCGTACCTCGCGGGGTCCTTCTCCCCAAAGGATCTTCGGGAATTTCCTGAATTTCTGCTTCATTTTGTTTGTTTCCTAGCGGAAACTGGGCTTCAGCGGGTAAACTATTAAATAGTAAAAGACTGATTATAAATATGAATTTCAAGTAAGCAGGATCAAATATATTCTTCATAACTGGCAAATTGGCTAAGTAGTTCCGAAGATAAGAAATTGTGGAGGATTGCCTGGGCCTGGAAACCTGTATGCTAAAATAAAATACCTCCTATTTTTAAGAATACTTTCTGAAAAGTTGACTTTTAAATGAGCGGGTTATTAGGTACTTTCGGGTTGTATGATATTCTTCGAAATAAATAACCCGGGACTTTTTCTTGTTTGTGTGGGGATCTTTTTTGCCGCAGTTTTTCTCAGGTATCTGGTTTCTGCGGGTATTTTTTATTGGTATTATTATAAGCTGAAAAGTGAGAAATTCAGGGATAAAAGATTAAGTAAACGCGGCTTTAGAAAAGGGCAGTTAAAGAAGGAAATTTACTGGAGTATGTGGTCTTCGGTAATTTTTGGTTTTTTTGGCGCCCTTACTTATTTTCTTTGGCAAAAAGGTTTTACCGCGATTTACCTGGATATCGAAAAATTCGGTTTCTGGTATTTACCGGTAAGTTTTATATTAGTTTCCCTACTTCACGAAACTTATTATTACTGGGTGCATCGCTGGATGCATAATCCAAAAGTTTTCAGGAAGATTCATAAAGTGCATCACGATAGTTTGGTGCCCAGCCCGTGGACGGCCTTCTCATTCCATCCCTGGGAATCTTTGCTGGAAGCGCTAATCGTACCGGCAATTTTATTGGTCTTACCGGTGCATCCTATAGTTATTGGTGTTTACCTGATTTTTATGACCCTTAGCAGTGTGATTAATCATTTAGATATAGAAATTTACCCAAAAGCTTTTATAAAATCCCGTTTCGGAAAATTATTTATCGGTGCCACTCATCATCATTTTCACCATGCTGAATTCAAAACCAATTTCGGACTTTATTTTACTTTTTGGGACCGCTTAATGAATACTGAAAGCAACTCTAAAATTTCTTCGGAATAAATAATTGCAGAAAAATTAACTCTTAACTAAGCTCTGTTTTCGTCAGGAACATGTTTTAGTCATTTTGTGGAATATTGAATTTGGTACGTCATCCTGAAAATATTTCAGAGCCTGCTCCGAAATTTATTCGGAGATCTAGGTGGTAGATATTAATACTTTTTAGACCCTGAAAACCAGTGCAGGGTGACAATCAGAAATCCCAATTCTTCCCTACCTATATTTTCAACAATTTATAAGGTTTCCTTATCTTGAGGCCCAAATAAAAAATTTATGATCAGAAAATTACCAATTCTGGGGCTGGCGGCATTTCTTGTAGCTGGCTGCGGAAGTGAAAAATCTGTTTTTGGCGGTAAAGATAAATCCGCTGAAAACACTTTAGAAAAATCTAAAAACGGATTAAAATCTTATAATGAAGTCATTACTTCGGAAGCTGAGTCTGATGAAGGACTTTTTACCACTCACTTTGTAGATGATAAACTTTACTTTGAAATCCCGGTAGAAATGCTGGATAAGGATATGCTTTTGGTGAGCCGTATCGCCGCTGTCCCAGATGGCTATGGTGGTGGATATGTAAATGCCGGTTCTAAAGTAAATGAGCAGGTGGTACGCTGGACCAAACGCAAAGGTAACATAGATGTCAAGGTGATTAGTTTTGAAAATATGAGCGACGAAGAATCGCCTATTTACAAGTCGGTGCGTGCCAATAATTATTTTCCAATTCTTTTCAGTTCGAAAATCGAAACTTATAATCAGGATTCTACAAGTGTGGTAATTGAAGCTAGCGCCCTGTTTGAAAATGAAGTTCAAGCCATTAACGGACTTTCATCTTCTCTCAGGCAGCGTTATAAAGTGAAAAAATTAGACCAGAGCAGGTCTTACATTGAATCTGCGAATTCCTACCCGAAAAATGTAGAAATAAAACACGTAATGACTTATGAAGCTGAAGAGCCGCCATCCAGGGACCAGGCCGGAACAATTTCCATGATGATGAATCAGTCTATGATTTTGCTGCCCGATGATAAAATGCAACCAAGAATTGCAGACCATCGTGTGGGCTGGTTTACCATAGATAAATACGATTATAATTCGGAAGAATTAAAAGCCGATGATTATGAATTGATTCGTCGATGGAGATTGGTTCCAAAGGACATCGAAGCCTATAAACGTGGGGAACTTGTAGAACCTGAAGAACCAATAGTTTATTATTTAGATCCTGCCACACCAGAAAAATGGAGACCTTATTTTAGGAAAGGTATAGAAGACTGGAATGTAGCATTTGAAGAAGCAGGTTTTAAAAATGCAATCATTGCTAAAGATCCGCCCACAGAGGAAGAAGATCCGGAGTTTAGCCCTGAGGATGTTCGCTATTCAGTGGTTCGTTACGTGGCGAGTACTACAAGAAATGCGGTTGGTCCATCAGTGACCGATCCACGAACCGGGGAAATTATTGAGAGTGATATTATTTGGTACCACAACCATTTGCGCTCTTACCGAAACCGCTATATGATTGAAGCCGGAGCGCAAACCGAAGATGCCAGAACCTTAAACACTCCAGAATCTGAAATTGGTGAAATGATGCGTATGGTAATTGCCCACGAAGTTGGTCACGCGCTCGGCTTACCTCATAATATGAAAGCAAGTTCGGCTTATCTAACAGATTCTTTAAGATCGCCTGAATTTACTCAGAAGTATGGCTTAACTCCTTCTATTATGGATTATGCCCGGGTAAATTATGTGGCGCAACCTGAAGATGAAGGTGTGCGGTATATTAGAATGATGGGACCTTACGATAAATATGCGATCAACTGGGGTTATAGATATCTTCCGGAAGCCGAATCTGCAGAAGCAGAGAAAGAAAAGTTAGATGAATGGATATTGGAAAAGGCAGGAAATCCCTGGTATGAATTCGGAAACGGTTATGGCGGTGTAGATCCTCAATCACAGCGTGAAAGCCTGGGAGACGACCAGGTGAAAGCCAGTGAATATGGATTGGCAAATCTTAAAAAAGTAGTCCCGAATTTAATTGAATGGACCTCTAAAAACGGTTACGCTTATGACGATCTTGAAGAAGTTTACCGCGAATTAACCTATATGTGGCGCGGTTATACTTCCCACGTGGTAGCAAATGTTGGCGGTGTTTACGAAACCCGAAAAACTTCAAATCAAGATGGAGTGGTTTACGAAAATGTACCTAAGAAAAAACAGGAAGAAGCTGTTAACTTTTTGGTGGAAGAAGCATTTACAACACCTGATTGGTTACTTAACCAGGAAATATTAAAACGTATTGAAGCTTCAGGAGCTATAGACCGCGTACAAAATTTGCAAACCGGTGCGTTAAATAGTTTGTTGGATGAAGATCGTTTAAACCGAATGATCGCTAACGAAGAAGTTAATGAAAATAAAGCTTATACTGCTGTAAGTTTAATGGAAGATTTGCGCAAAGGTATTTTTAGTGAGCTTTATAATAGAAAGAAGGTTGATGCTTACCGACGTAATTTACAGCGATCTTATGTAGATATTGCTTCAGAATACCTTAAGAAATTAAATGCTGAAGATAACCAAGCTTTGCTTAAGTCTGATATTATGCCACTGATGCGTGGTGAAATGCAAACTTTAAAACGCGAGCTCAATCGAAGAAAATCTGGAGTAAATCATTCTCTAACCCAATATCACTGGGAAGATCTAATCGCCAGAATAGATGCTGCTCTTGATGTAGAGTCTTGATTTTTTAGATCAGAATTAATTAGAAAAACCCCGGAAACTTTTTGTTTTCGGGGTTTTGTTTTACTCGTCATTCTGAATTCATTTCAGAATCTAATTTGTTACTTTCTGTGGTGCGTTTATGAAATCCTGGATTTCCTGAATTTCTTTAATCGATTTGGTCGGAAGATGTCTTGTTTTTCCGTTTTTAAGTTTCAGGCTTAAACGTTTTCTTCCGAAGAAATTTTTATGAATAGGTTGGTCAATTTCCTCTAAAGGAATTCCCTCTTCAGTGCTAAGCTTTGAAAAATAGAAAAGAGTTAAAAGTGATCCCAGGCCTATCGGAATCCAAAGCCAGGTAAGCGTATCCCATTCAGAAATTGAAGCGCTAGCGCTATAGATTCTAACCAGCATTTGCAATACATTGGTAAGCATCACAAACTTTAGCATCCAATAGGTGATTTTTAGATTGTCATCAATCTTTAGCTGCCTGTTTTCCCGATCTAATTTTATTTTCATTAGGATGCAACTTTTTAAGTTCTCTTCATAAAATTTTTAAAAGCTATTGTACCGGGAAATCAAAATAAGTTTCAGGATGAGGTTCGTTTCGTAAAGTATAATGCCACCATTCTTCCGGATAAGGTCTAAACCCGTTTTTGATCATTATTCGCTTAAGTAAAGAACGATTGGCTTTTTGTTCTTTAGTAATTTTATCGGTACTATGATGCGAAATATCACCAAAGAAATCGTAGGTGCTGCCCATATCTACTTCCTGCTCGGTTTGAGCATCAATAATGGTTAAATCTACAGTGCTACCGCGGGAATGCCCGGATTTAGTGGCAATATACCCTAGCTGAAAAAGGTCTTTCTTAGCAACTTCCGGATAAAATTTTTGTTTGGTAAGCGTGTCCCCTGGGTTTCTGGCCCATTCCATAAAATGATTTACTGCGGTTTGCGGGCGGTAGGCATCAAATATTTTTAAGCAGTAACCTTCGCTCATTAGGTCTTTTTGCACTTTTTCAAGGGCATCTGCGGCTTCTTGCGTTAAAATAGCCACAGGTTTATTGTAGGCATTTACCGGTTTTCCGATAAAATTATTACTTCCGGCATATCGAATATTCAGTTTAATATCCGGAATTTGATCTTTAACATAGACAAATCCTTCCGGCATTTTTTTTTCCTGAGCAAGGCCGGAACTAAGGCTAATTAGACAAATTAAAAGGTAGGTTAAGCTCTTCATTTTACTCAATTTTAAGCCAAGTTACTTAAAATATTATTCCCTGATTTTCCTCATATTTTCGAAACCTGTAAAGCCTTAATTTTAAACTGTTTAATTTAAATAATCAAGCCATGGAATTAAAAGGGAAAGTAGCGCTTATTACAGGAGCGGCATCGGGAATAGGAGAAAGCACAGCTTTGCTTTTTGCTGCTGAAGGTGCGCGGGTTTTTTTAACCGATATAGATGTTGAAAAAGGAAAGAAACTGGAAAAGAAAATAAAGGAAGATGGAGGAGATGCGGTTTTTTTAAAAGCCGATACTTCGAAACCTGAAGATTCTGAAAAAAGTGTCACAGAAGTGGTAAAGAAATTTGGAAAACTGGATATTGCCGTGAATAATGCCGGAATTGGAGGGCCGCAGCATCCCGTGGGGGAATATCCTATTGAAGGCTGGGATAAAGTAATAGCTATAAACCTTTCAGGGGTTTTTTATGGAATGCGTTATCAAATCCCTGCCATGCTTAAAAACGGCAACGGATCAATAATTAATGTGGCTTCCATTTTAGGAAATGTGGGTTTTGCAAATTCAGCAGCCTATGTAGCAGCGAAACATGGAGTTGTAGGATTAACAAAATCTGCAGCATTAGAATATTCCGCGAAGGGAATCAGGGTAAATTCTGTTGGACCGGCGTTTATAAAAACGCCTTTGTTAAAAGATTTAGATAAAGATTTATTATCACAACTGGTAAATATACATCCAATTGGTCGTTTAGGAGAGCCAGATGAAGTCGCCCAGCTTTTTTTATGGCTGGCCAGCGACAAGGCATCTTTTGCTACTGGAGCGTACTACCCTATAGATGGCGGGTATTTAGCGCAATAAGTGTTTTAGTCTTAATACATTGAAAACCGATAAAATTTAAGTTTATCGGTTTTTTTATTTCTACTATATTTTTCCTTTTTTTTTGCCTGTAACTTTATGATTTTCATAAGAAAATCAAAAGGAACTTAGTGTTTTAAAAATAGTATTTTAGTGCCATTAATTTAGCACATTTAACCGAAGACCTTAGTTAACATTATGATCGAATCTGATACCGCTAAATTTCCCGAAGAGGATATAGATATTCCTAAGAATTACGTGCAGAGCATTATTAAAACCGTTCGGGAGCCCTTATTGGTTTTAGACCAGTATAAGAATGTTGTGGGCTATAATACTAATTTCAGGAAAAAATTTAAAGTTAGAGGAGAAACTAAGCATGGCGTTTCAGTTTTTGCTTTAAACCAGAAGCAGTTAGATATTCCTGAATTCAGGGAAGTTTTAAAAGACCTGGAAAGCGAGGCTAATGCCTTAACTGAAAGAACTATTCGGGTACATCTTCCGCAGGATGGAGAAAGGTCTTTTGCGGTAAATTCTTCTGTGCTTTCTATACCAAACGAAAACAGATTATTCCTATTAAGTTTTAAAAAGCTAAAAAAGGTAGGGAACCTTTCCCGGCAGGAAAAAGTTTTTAATAGAATTGTAGATAATATACTTTCTAATGCTCCTGCATCCATCTGTATACTAAGAGGCCCGGAGCATATTTTTGAAGTTGCTAACGAGAATTATCTTAAACTGGTTGGGCATAGAAATATTATTGGAAAAAAGGTAAAAGAGGCCTTACCCGAAATTGCAAATCAGGGTTTTTTAGAGCTTTTAGATAATGTTTACTCTACTGGGGAAGCATATGTTGGTAACGAAATTCTTATAAAACTGAATATTGGAAAAGGAAAATTCAAAAATTCTTATTTGAATTTTGTTTATGAACCAACTCGAAATAAAAAAGGAGAAATAGATGGTGTTTTTGTTCACGCTATAAATGTCACAGAACAGGTTCAGGCACGTAAGAAGGTTGAAGAAAGTGAAGATCGATTAAAGGAGGTTATTAATACAGTACCTGCTATAATCTGGATTACAGATACCAAAGGACAAAGTGTTTTTCTAAATAAAAACTGGTATAGTTATACCGGCCAGGACAAAGAAGCAGCAGAAGGTATGGGTTGGTTAGATGCCACTCATCCCGAAGATAGAAAACAAACTGAATTTGCTTTTTTGGAAGGTCACGACCAAAAGCAAGCTTATACCATAAGTTTTAGATTGCGTAATAAACATGGGAATTATCGCTGGGTTTTAGATAAAGCCAGTCCCAAGTTCGATGCTAATGGCCACTACGAAGGAATGATAGGTACCGTGGTAGATGTGCACGAAGAAAAAATGAAAGAGAACCTGGTGCGGGAAAAAGAACACCGTTTGCAGGGAATTGTAAAAGAGGCCACTGTTGCTACTGCAATTTACACAGGGCTCGATATGAATATTGAGCTTGCCAACGATGCAATGATAGATCTTTGGGGTAAAGACCCATCGGTTTTGGGAAAGCCTTTGGACAAGGCCTTACCCGAATTAGATGGGCAGCCATTTGGCGAGATCCTTAAAAATGTTTACAAAACCGGAGAAACCTATTGGGGTAAAGAAGATCGGGTAGACCTTCGAAAAGCGGGTAAAATAAAAACTGGCTTTTACAACTTTACTTACAAACCGTTACGGGACAAAAACGGAGCTATCTACGGAATTTTAAATATGGCTCTAGATGTGACCGATTCGGTTAAATCTAAAATGATGCTGGAGGAAAGTGAATTTCACTTCAGGCAAATGGCCGATTTAATGCCGGGAATGGTTTCTAAAACCGATGGCCAGGGGAATGATATTTATTTCAATAAAAACTGGCTGGATTTTACAGGGAAAGGTATTGAACATCTTAGAGAAATTGGGTGGGTAGAATATATCCATAAAGAGGAAAAGGAAACTTTTGTAGAAGCCTGGAAAAATTGCTTAGAAACTGGCTGTAATATTGAAATGCAACTACGTTTAAAGAATAAGGAAGGAAAATATATTTGGCATTTAAGTAGGTGTGAAGCCGTTAAAGAGGACGATGGAACTGTGAAAATGTGGATTGCTGCCAGTACTGAAATCGATAAAATTAAAGAAGAAGAAAAGCGAAAAGAAGACTTCCTGAAAATGGTGAGCCACGAGTTAAAAACTCCGGTTACTTCCATAAAAGGATATGTACAGCTCTTATTAAGCTTGCTTAAAAAACAGGAGGAAGCTGAAGCTTCAAACCTTCCTTTGCAACCTTCTCTAGAACGAATAAACCATCAGGTTTCCAGGTTAACTCGCTTGATTTCAGAAATACTGGATCTTTCCAGGATTAGGGAAAACCAATTGGAATTGAAAAAGGAAAATTTCAACCTTAATGAGTTGGTGGCAGAGACTATTCAAGATATAAATTATACAAATACCCAGCATAAAATAGCTTTAGAAAGTGATGTGAAATGTGAAGTGGAAGCAGACAGGGATAGAATAGGCCAGGTGATTATAAATTTTGTAATGAATGCCATTAAATATTCACCCGGAAGTCAGGACATAATTGTGCGAATCTCACAGGAATCGAATGATAAAGTAAAAGTGAGCGTAAAAGATTTCGGAATTGGAATAGGTGAGGAAAATCACAAAAAGATCTTCAAACGATTCTATCGGGTTGGGGTTAAAAGTGAAGAAACTTATTCGGGATTTGGAATAGGATTATATTTAGCGAATGAGATAATAGATAGACATAACGGAGAAATACAATTAAAAAGTAAATTAGGCGAAGGTTCAGAATTTTCATTTATTCTGAATACTTCAAAAATTACTTCTAATTAAGAAATAATGGAGAAAACAACAAAAATTCTGGTGGTAGATGATGATTCGGGAATTGGAGAAATGCTAAAAACATTGCTGGAATTTTACGGTTATGAGGTATTAGTTACTGAAAAGCCCCTAATGGCAGAAGAATTAATCCAGCAGGAAAATATAGATATAGTTCTTTTAGATATGCTGATTTCAGGTGTTGACGGAGCTGATGTTTGTATCGGAATTAGGCAGAATCCAGAAATTACAGAAACCCCTATACTAATGATGTCGGCATTACACGATGCCGGTCCTAAATGTAAGGATGCGGGAGCTAACGATTTTATTGCAAAGCCATTTGAGGTAGAGGATCTTACCGAAAAAATAGAAAAAATTCTTGCTGCAGAAAGAGAATAGCAGCGCATTTCTTTTGTGAATTTGGAATTTATCCAATAAATTTGATTATTATTGGATAAATTCCTAAACATTAGAAATTATGGGGCAGCCAACATCTATTGAAATAAAACATTTTAAAGAAGTACGGGAAGAAAATAACTTCACGCAATCTGAATTTGCAGAACTTTTAGGAATTAAAAACTCAACAGCTGATATTGAGCGCGGGCGCACCAAACTTTCAGGAAAAGTTGTTGCCGAGCTTTTAGGGCAGTTTGGGATTAATCCCCTCTGGCTTTTTGGGCAGAGCGGGCAAAAATATTTACAGTTAAGTAAGGGAGATGTAAGTCCAAAAGTAGTTACTGTAGATTCTTCAGATAATGAGAATATGGTGATGGTTAATCAAAAGGCCGCTGCGGGGTATCCTCATAATGTTCAGGATATAGAATGGTATCAGCAATTGCCGGCTTTTGATATTCCGCTACCCGAATTTAGAAATGCTACTTATCGTGGCTTTCAAATTGAAGGAGATAGTATGTTGCCAAACTATTATCCTAACGAATGGGTATTGGCCAAAGCGGTTCCGGATTTAGACCAGGCAAACAACAATAAGATTTACGTGGTGGTTTTGCAGGATTCTGTCCTGGTAAAAAAACTTCAGAAATTACCCGATGCATCTAAAGTGCTTTTAATTTCCCTAAACGAAGAATACCTTCCTATTGAAGTAAATATCAATGAGATCCAGGAACTCTGGCAGGTAAATTCTAAACTTACTTTTAATCTGGATAATCCATCAGAAAGCGGACTTTTTAGAGAGCTAAAACAATCTATGGAAGATTTGAAGAAAGAACTGAGGTCCTTTAAAAAACAGGTTTAAATAAAAATATCCTTTTTGAACTTAATCAAAAAGGATATTTTCTTTGGTTGGTTAGACTTTAGATCCTACATATCATCTGTAGCATCTTCAATTTCGTCGCCTACATCATCTGCAGCATCTTCAATATCGTCTGCAGCCCTTTCCACACCAGATTTTTCTTCTCTACAAGAAGTGAAAACAGCGGCGGTACTAAAGGTAATGGCGAGCATTAAAATTAATTTTTTCATAGTTTTAAATTTAGTTATTAAAAAGGATTAGTAGTCGTCGTTACCTTCAACTTCATCCTCAACTTCATTTGCAGCATCTTCAACTGCATCTCCGGCATCGTTAGCGGCGTCTTCAATGTCGTCTCCAACATTGTCCATATCATCATGCATTTCGTTCATTTCGCCATCCATCTCACGCTCCATTTGTTCACCTTCCATTTCCATTTCGTTCTCTTCTTCGTTAACCTCGCGGCACGAAGTGAATGTTGTACTAAGGGTGAAAAATATTGTGAGCATTAAAATTGATCTTTTCATAAATTTAATTATTTCGAGTTTGTTAAAACAAAATTAGAAATGTAAAAGTGTATTTTAACAGAAACAATATTAAAATTTTCTTAAAAAACCAATAAAAAAGGTCGTTAATAGCTGTTTTATTTAATTGTCGTCAATTTTGTCTATTTCTTCGTCAATCTCTTCATTGACCTTTCCGTCCACTTTTTCACCGGCACGTTCCAGGATTCCTTTGCGTTCCTCTTCGGGCTCTGCAGTTTCCTCCTTTTCAACTTCAACTTCCCTAACCACGGTTTCTTTTTCTGTGGTTTCCCGGCAGGAGGTTAAACTCGTGGCGGTTAACAGTAAAATTACTCCAGTAATAAGTACTCGTTTCATAATCTATAATTTATTGATTTATACACCGAAATTACAATATTAATGTTAGGCGCATTTAATTTTTAGGAAACTTTAGCTAAAATCGGTTAAGGCCTTTATGTAATTAATCACACTCTTAGTAGCGCCGGTATTACTGTTGATAAAGTGACCGGAAATCATTCCGGTTTTTCTTCTAAAATGCTCATTGCTTATTAGCTTCTCAGTAACCTCTAAAAATTCTTCTGAATTTTCTACCGAAAATAATCCGGCAAGTTGCCTTAGGCGAATAGCTTCCGGAAAGTTTTTATAGTTTTTTCCAATAATCACGGGAATTCCAAATGTAGCAGGTTCTAAAATGTTATGAAGCCCGGTATTTCCTACAGCACCGCCTACATAAGCAATATGAGCGTAGCTGTAAACCTTCCCAAGCAAACCTATGGTGTCCAATATTAAAACATCAAAATTTTCCAAATCCTGATTTTCCCTTTCTGAATATCGGATAGTTTTCTTTTTAATTTTTTGCTCCAGCTCCTTTATTTTCTCTTCCTTGATCTCGTGAGGAGCAATTATTATCTTGATTTCTGCCGAAGTTTTATTGATAAGAGGAAACAAAATTTCTTCATCCTCAGGCCAGGTACTTCCAGCGACCAGGCAGGTTTTATTATTTATAAACTCTTCAGCAAAATCCAGGTTATTGTTATACTGAATTTGTCTCGAAACACGATCGAAACGGGTGTCGCCGCTTAGGGTAATATTATTAAAACCAATAGATTTAAGTAATTCTGCTGAAGCTTCATTTTGAATAAAAAAGTGATCAAAATTGGATAAAGCTTTCCGCATAAAGCCTCCGTAAGGCTTAAAATAGATCTGATCTTTTCTAAAAGCACCGGAGACCAATATACTTTTAATGTTTTGGTTTTTTAGTTCGGTTAAGAAATTCGGCCAGATTTCATATTTAATAAAAAAAGCAATTTCCGGATTTACAATATCCAAAAAACGTTGTGCATTTTTCTTGGTATCCAACGGTAGATAGGTGATCACATCAGCCAACGGATGGTTTTTCTTGTTTTCGTAACCTGAAGGGGAAAAAAAAGTAATGAGTATTTTATACTTCGGAAATTCCTTTTTTAATTCTTCAATAATAGGCAAAGCCTGTTCAAATTCTCCCAGGGAAGCCGCGTGAAACCATAAGTATTCTGAAGCAGGATCTATTTCTGTTTCTAATTTATCGAAAACCGATTTTCTGCCTTCGGTAAATAATTTGAGTTTATGGTTAAACCTGCCGGCGAGTGGCAATGCTTTTTCGGCAATTTTTGTCGCTAAGTTGTAAAGTGGTTTCAAGATAACTGATTTCTTATGCGAAAATAGGCCTTTAATTAAAATTGATTGGCAATAGGAAGCTTATTTTGTATTTTCGTGACACTAAAAAAATACATGAAACCGGCGGAATGCTGACCCCGAAAATAGGCAAGAGAGGTGCTAGGTTTTTAGCCCGTGCTGATTTGAAAATGGGGAGAAAAATTATACATAGATGAGAAAAATACAAATGGTTGACCTTAAGGGGCAATATGAGGGAATAAAAAATCAGGTGAATGCTTCTTTCCAGGAAGTGATAGAAAATGCGGCATTTATTAACGGTCCTGAAGTTCAGCAATTTCAGAAAGATTTAGAAGAATATCTCCAGGTAAAACACGTCATACCCTGTGCCAACGGGACTGATGCCCTGCAAATAGCTATGATGGGACTTGAACTAAAACCGGGTGATGAAGTAATTACTGCCGATTTCACTTTTGCGGCTACTGTTGAGGTAATTGCGCTTCTTCAACTTACACCGGCGCTGGTAGATGTGGAACCCGATAGTTTTAATATAGACCCTGAAGCCATAAAAAAAGCAATAACTCCAAAAACCAAAGCAATTGTTCCTGTTCACCTTTTTGGACAGGCGGCCAATATGGATGCAATTATGGAAATTGCCAAAGAGCACAATCTATATGTAATTGAAGATAACGCGCAGGCAATTGGTGGTAATTATCATTCCAAAAAAGGAAAAACCCAAAAAACGGGGGCAATTGGCCATATTGGCGCTACTTCGTTTTTTCCTTCCAAAAATTTAGGTTGTTATGGTGATGGGGGAGCTATTTTTACCAATGATGATGATCTGGCACACACTATTCGCGGCATCGTAAATCACGGAATGTACGAGCGCTATCATCACGATGTGGTGGGTGTAAATTCGCGGTTGGACAGTCTGCAGGCGGCGGTTTTACGGGCAAAACTTCCAAAACTTGATTCTTATAATGAAGCCAGAAGGAAATCTGCTAATAAATATTCTGAAGCTTTTAAAGCACAGGAAGATATAATTACACCGGTACTGCTGGACAAAGATGATACTCACGTTTATCACCAATATACCCTGAAAATTAAAAACGGAAAACGTGATGCTTTAGCAAAGCACCTTCAGGAAAAAGGAATTCCATTCGGAATTTATTATCCAATTCCGCTACATAAGCAAAAAGCTTATGCCGATTCAAGATATAATGAAGCCGATTTCCCGGTGACGAATCAGTTGGTTCAGGAAGTGCTTTCCTTGCCGATGCATACTGAACTGGATGATGAGCAAATTGATTATATTACAGGTACAATCAAAGAATTTTTAAACGCTTAAACTTTTAATATGAAAAAACTTTTAATCTTTTGCTTCGGAATATTCTTATCTGCAGGGCTTCAGGCGCAGGATTTATATATACAGGCCGGGAAATTGGTAGATACAAAATCAGGAAAAGTTCTAACTGAAAAAACAATAATTGTTTCCGAAGATAGGATTAAAAGTGTGGAGAACGGATTTGTAAATCCGGAGTCTGAAAATGATTCTGTGATAGATCTTCGCGACAAAACGGTGCTACCCGGACTAACCGATATGCACGTTCACCTGGAAAGTGAAACCAATCCGCAAAAATATATGGAACGTTTTATAAACGATCCTGAAGATGCTGCGTTTAATTCGGTTGGATTTGCTAAAACTACTTTAATGGCCGGATTTACCACCGTGCGGGAATTAGGTGGCAGCGGAGTAAATATTGCGCTTCGGGATGCTATAAATAAAGGTAAGATTGACGGGCCAAGAATTTTTACTTCCGGAAAATCCCTCGCTACTACAGGAGGCCATGCCGATCCCAGTAACGGAATGAATAAGGAATTAACCGGAGACCCGGGACCCAAGGAAGGCGTGGTGAACGGCCCCGAAGATGCTGCCAAAGCAGTTCGCCAACGTTATAAAAACGGAGCCGATTTAATAAAGATCACCGCTACTGGTGGAGTTCTAAGTGTGGCTAAAAGCAGCTCCAATCCACAATTTACTGAAGACGAAATAAGAGCTATTGTAAAAACTGCAAACGATTATGATTTTTACGTTGCAGCTCACGCTCACGGAGATGAGGGAATGCAACGAGCCATAAGAGCCGGTGTAAAAACCATTGAACACGGTACGAAAATGAGCCAAGAGACGATGGATTTAATGAAGGAGCACAATGCTTACCTCGTTCCTACAATTACGGCTGGGAAAGAAGTAACCCAAAATGCCGAAATTGAAAATTATTACCCCGAACTAGTCGTTCCTAAAGCAAGGGAGATTGGACCTCAAATTCAGGATATGTTTGCCCGGGCATACAAAAGGGGTGTAGGTATTGCTTTTGGTACCGATGCTGGAGTCTTTAAACATGGGGAAAACGCACGGGAGTTTGTTTATATGACAGAAGCCGGGATGCCGGCAATCGAAGCAATTCAGAGTGCGACGATTACCGCAGCTAAGATCTTAAAAATGGAAAATGAGATCGGACAAATAGCGGAAGGTTTTTATGCAGATATCATTGCTGTAGAAGACGATCCAACCGAAAATATTAAAACTTTAAAGGAGGTGAAATTCGTTATGAAGGAAGGAAAGATTTATAAAAATTAAAATTTTTCACTATAAAAAAGATGTCTGAAAAGATTTTGAAATCGTCATCCTGAATTTAATTCAGGATCTAAATTGTTGATGAGTAAAACTTTAGAAGCTTAAACAAATTCAGCTTGACGAAAATAAATCTTTTCAGACAACTTTCCTTTATTTTGCATTCTTCAACCTTAAATAGAAGCCGAAGCCGTTTCCATTTGTCGGTTTATCTTTTTCACCAATCCCTGTAAGACTTTTCCAGGGCCTATTTCCGTAAAGTTTGTAGCGCCGTCGCTTATCATATTTTGAACGCTTTGTGTCCATTTTACCGGGGCTGTTAATTGAAAAACCAGGTTTTTCTTAATCTCTTCTGGGTCGGTCACTGCAAAGGTGCTTACGTTTTGATAGATAGGGCAACTCGGAGTGTTGAAAGTCGTATTTTCTATTGCTGCCGCCAGTTCTTTACGTGCAGGTTCCATTAAAGGCGAGTGAAAAGCACCTCCAACCGGCAAAATCATGGCTCTTTTAGCACCGCGTTCTTTTAAAGCTTCACAGGCAGCTTCAACAGCTTTTACATCACCAGAAATCACTAATTGTCCCGGGCAGTTATAGTTAGCAGCTACCACCGTTCCTTCTGTTTCGGCACAAACGGCTTCCACGATTTCATCTTCCAGACCTAAAACGGCGGCCATAGTAGAAGGTTCTAATTCGCAGGCTTCCTGCATAGCCATAGCACGTTTATAAACCAACTTTAAACCGTCTTCAAAAGAAAGCGTGTTGTTGGCAACAAGTGCCGAAAACTCTCCCAGTGAATGCCCGGCAACCATATCGGGTTTAAAATCTTCGCCTAAAACTTTACTTAAAATAACCGAGTGTAAAAGCACAGCCGGTTGAGTAACTTTGGTTTGCTTAAGGTCTTCTGCAGAACCTTCAAACATAATATCGGTGATAGAAAAGCCTAAAATTGCATTGGCTTTTTTAAATAGATCCTGTGCTTTTGTAGATTTTTCAAAAAGGTCTAAACCCATTCCTGAAAACTGTGCTCCCTGGCCGGGAAAAATATATGCATTCATAATATTCTTTTTTGATTCGGCTAAAATAGAAATAATAAAAAAGACCTCATAACAAATGAACTGCTATGAGGTCTTTCCTGACAAATACGGGATTTATAAATTTAATTTCCCTTTTTCGCTTATGTCCTTCTTATCACCGGTTAATGCTGCTGCTCCAATTTTCAGAAAACTCACAAATTTATTTTGCTTGTTGTCCCAGAAATAAGCTTCTTTAGGAACTATCTTTAAAGCGGTTAAATTAGGATCGTCTACGCCATTAAACCAGGCGTCATCCATTTTACCGTAAAATTCCACTAAAATATTTTTATTGGTTTCAATAGTAGCTTTTCCGTAGATGCTTATAAATTCCATGTCTGAAGTATCGCTGTACAACAATTGCACATCATTATCTTTAGCGATATCTCCATTGTGATCGCTATCCAGCCTGCTAAAGAACCAGATATTTCCCTCTTTGTCCACTTCTTTGGTCGTCATGGGTACGGCGCTTAATGGCTTATTACCAAAATCGGTTACCAGCATACAGGTTTTAATACTTTTCACCATCGACTTCATTTTAGACAAAGCCTCATCTCTATTCAAATTTTCAGTACTCATTTCTCTAAGTTTAAGTTGGAAAGCTGAATTTAATGAGTATCTCTGCCTATCTACGCTAACAAAGTCCTAAAAGAATAAAGCGGCCTGTTAAGAATTGTGAAATTAACTGAATTGTCTAATAATACTGGTAACCTGAGGTTTATATCCCGTGCCAAAGAGATTTAGATGAACCAGTAGATAGTAAAGTTGCCATAGCGGAATTCGCTCCTCAAAACCTAATTCCAAAGGAAATTTCTGATAGTAAACTTCGAAAAGTTGCTTATTAAAGCCCCCGAAAAGTTTCATCATTGCAAGATCCATTTCCCTTGGCGCAAACGCGGTAGCAGGATCTATAAGGCAGGGATTCCCTTCTGCATTTACCAGATAATTACCTCCCCAAAGGTCGCCGTGGATCAAGGCGGGTTTTTCATCGGGAATTATAGCTAAAATATTTCTGAAAAAAGATTTTTCTACCCCAAGATCATAACCTTTGTCTTTTGCTAGTTTCAACTGAGGCTCCAGACGTTCAGAAATATAAAAATCGGCGGCTGAAGTTTTCTTATTATTTCGCTGTGGAAGACTACCAATATAATTATCCTGATGAAACCCGAATTCTATTGAAGTGGTTTTATGCAAGGCTGCCATTTGTTTTCCGAAAGTTTCCCAGAAATCTGTATTCTTTGCTGCGCTTTCGCGAAATTCTATAAGTAAATATGCAGTGCTATCAATTTCACCAATTCCAAGAACATTAGGAACATCAATTACGCTTGGTTTTTGAAGTGCCTCCAATCCCGCTTTTTCGGCCGCGAACATCCCGGGAAATTTACTGGCATTATTTATTTTTACAACGAGTTTTTTTCCTTCCGAAGTAATAAGGAAAACATCATTGATATCTCCGCCTGTAAGTCGGCTGAATTTTGGGTTTTTAAGCTTATTTTCCTCAGCTATTTTATACAGTGCTTCATTTTCGAACATAGGTGAGATAAGTGAAAGCGTAATCGTGATTTTCGTCTTTTGGGTGGAATTTTTCGGCTACCAATTTCCACTTTTCTTCATCGATTTCCGGGAAGAAAGTATCGGCTTCAAAAGTGCCATGTACGCGTGTAAGCTCAATTTTATGGGCCACATCCATTCCTAATTCATAAATTTCGCCGCCGCCAATTATAAAAGGCTGCTCATCGTTTTTAGCAAATTCCAGCGCTTTTTCCAGAGAGGAAACCACCGTTGCGTCTTTTTTTAGATAATTATCTTTTCTGGTAATTACAATATGTGTTCTGTTTGGAAGTGGTTTGGGAAAAGTTTCAAAGGTTTTTCTTCCCATAATAATATGGTGCCCGGTGGTGAGTTTTTTAAAACGCTTAAAATCATCCGGCAGGTGCCAAACCAAATCCTGGTCTTTTCCCAGCGCATTATTTTCCGCAGCAGCGGCAATCATTGTAATCATATTCTAAGTATTGTAAGGTTGATCTGGCTTTTCGGGATCGTTTGTTTTTGGTTTAAAACCCTCGTTTCTACTTTTTAATTCCGGCGTAGTTTCCGGTTTTTTGGTAGTGTCTTTTTGCGGCGGATTTGCAGGAAAATCTTTTTCTACCTGCGTTTGCATTTGGGCTATCTTTTCCTTTTGCTTCTGTACCAATTTAGACATTTGCTTATCCTGCCATTCTTTTCCGAGGAATTTATTGGTAATAAAAACATTAAAAACGTGGGCTAATAATAAAAAAGCCCAAATTAAAATGGCCGTGACAAACCAGTCATAATTCAGTATTTTGAAATCTTCTTTATAACCAATACCCACATTTAAAACGATAAGGAAAACGGCACCAATTAAGAAAATGATAAAATGCTGAAATAATCTCTTTTTTTCAAGGGTGCGTTTACGCGCGTGGTCATAGAGTTCACGCTGTTCGGCATCGAGTTTGGAAGTGTTTTTCTTTTTAGAAAACATAATTAGAAGTACTTTAGTGTCTATTCCAAATTTACAGTTTTTGTTAACAATTCGAAGAGGATTATGGAGAAATTAAGAGAAGGCTTCCCTGTTTTAGAGCAATACACTTATTTAAATACAGCGTCTTCAGGCTTATTGCCGGAAACGGTTTGGGAGTTTAGGCAAAACCACGACCTGGATTTTCTACTTGGTGGAAGCATTTTTAAAGAAAAACAAGCCGGAATTCTAACTGAAACCCGGGAATTGGTGGGTGAATGCTTTGGCTGCCCACCTTCGCAGGTCGCTTTAGTGCCGAATTTCTCCTACGGATTTAATACTTTACTGGAAGGCCTTGAAAAATCGCAAAAAGCGCTTTTGCTTAAAAATGATTATCCGTCACTGAACTGGGCGGTTAATTCAAGGGAGTTTGAAATTTCTTATGCTGAAATTGATGAAAATTTGGAGAATAATATCGCTGAAGCTTTTGAGAAGCAACAACCCGACTTTTTCGCATTTAGTATCGTACAATATATCAACGGAATAAAGATAGACCTTGATTTTATAAAGAAATTAAAGCAGAAATATCCTGAAACCTTATTTATTGCCGACGGAACTCAATTTTGCGGAACAGAGGATTTTAATTTTCAGGAAAGTGGATTGGATGTACTTATTTGCAGCACCTATAAATGGTTGAATGCCGGATATGGAAATGCATTTATACTATTCAAAAAAGATGTGGAAGGAAGAATCGCTCCTAAGGCATTAGGATTTGGTTCTTTACAAGGAAAATATAAAGCTCACGAAGGCAATTTTATAGGAAAATTTGAACCCGGCCACCAGGATACCTTGAATTATGGAAGTTTAGCCGAAGCTTTAAAATTGATCAATAAAATTGGGATAAATGAAATTTCTTTACGAATTCAAGCATTAATCGCGAAAGCCAAAGCTGAATTCACTAAAATGGAATTATTGGAAGGAGGCGTGGTGAAACGTTCATCCCACTCCTCAATATTTAATATTAAAGGAGACGATAAATTGTTTCAGCATTTAAAAAGTAGAAGCATTATTGTATCCCAGCGTGGCGAAGGAATACGTATTAGTTTTCATTATTTTAATACTGAAAAGGAGCTTGATTTTCTTTTAAAGGAATTAAGGAAATTTGGGATCTAAAATTTAATTTTTCTTCCTGAAAATATAATTTTTATAGCAGTTTTCATTATCCTTAAAACTGGTTTGAATCTCCAGACCGGATTCTTTGGCAAGCCATTCTACCACAGCATCGTCGTATTTCTGCGAAATTTCGGTATGTATACTTTCCCAGGCCTCAAAATTCACTTCTAAATCAAGCTTATTGATCGCCACTTTTTGGTTGACTTTACTCACCAAATAACTTTTTGCAGTACCGGTTTCCGGATTGTAGGTTTCCCAGTGTTTAAAATTATCGAGATTGAAATCGGCATCTAATTCCCGGTTGATTCTTACCAGCAAATTTTTATTGAAAGCTTCAGTAATTCCTGCCGGATCGTGATAGGCATCTAAAATCTTTTGAGGATCTTTTTTCTGGTCAAACCCCATAAATAACATATCCTCAGGATTCATTGCTTTTTGAATATTCCGAAGAAAATCAATTGCATTTTCGTGTAAAAGGTTCCCAATATTAGAACCTAAAAACAGAATCACTTTCCTGCGAGTGCTTAGGTTAGCTAAGTTTTCCAGAATATTAAAGTAGGTACCTTGCTGGATCTTTACATCTACCTCGGGAATTTTAGTTTTTAATGAAGTTTCTAATTCTTCGAGTACGTTTTGACTTATATCTATAGGTAAATAGCTAAAATCATATTCTTTTTCAACCAGGTGCTGCAATAGGATCTTGGTCTTTTTCCCATCCCCCGCGCCGAGCTCAATAAGGTCAAATCCGCCTTCTTTATTTATAATATCTGCTATGGCCGTTTTATGATTTTTCAGAATATTTAACTCACAATTGGTGAGGTAATATTCAGGCATCGCCATAATTTGCTGAAAAAGTTTATCCCCTCTTTCATCGTAGATATACTTTGAAAGTAAATACTTTGGAAAGCTGGTAAGGCCTTTATAAACGTCTTCCTCAAAAACCGATAGAAATGTGGTTTGTATAGTTTTCATTAAAGTTTGATGATTATTTGGCCAGTCTTAAGCCGGTGAACTGCCAGCGTAAATATGGATGAAAAAAGTTGCGATAGGTGGATCGAGAATGTTTTGGCGAAGTAGCTACTGAAGCCCCTCGTAGCACTTTTTGGTTTACCATAAATTTGCCATTGTATTCGCCAAGTGCGCCTTCTGGTTTGGTGTAATTAGGATAGGGGGAATATGCACTTTCTGTCCATTCCCAGCGGTCTCCCCATTTAAAATATTTTTGGGCGGTTTCCCATTCAAATTCTGTGGGTAATCTTAAACCTTTCCATTGGGCAAAGGCAAAAGCTTCGAAGTAAGAAATGTGGCTTAGCGGCGCTTCAGGAATAAGTTTTGTAAGTCCGTTTAAAGTATATTGATACCATTCTCCGTTTATTTTATGCCAGTAAAAAGGCGTCTCAATATTGTTGTCGTTAACCCAATCCCAGCCTTCAGCGTGCCATAGGAGTACATCTTTATAAGCGCCAGCCTCTATAAATTCTATAAACTGGGAATTGGTTACCAGTTTGTTCGAGATCTGGTAGTCATTCAAATAAACCTTGTGAACACCCTGTTCGTTATCATAACAGAAATCGTCAGATTTATGGCCTACCTCATAGACTCCTTCAGAAATATTGATCCACTCCTGCTTAAAATCCTGGATGGGATTCTCTTCAAATTGATGGCTATATTCAGGGAATAATGGGTTGTTTCCCAAGATATACTTAATATCGGTTAATAAAAGTTCCTGGTGCTGTTTTTCATGGTGGCAACCAATTTCTACTACACTACAGAGTTCTTCAGAAATTCTTTCTTCTTTCAGAAATTTCTGCATCGCTTTTGAGACGTAATTCCGGTATTCATAAACCCAGGCAACAGTTGGACGGGAAAGGTTGCCGCGATTGGTGCGTATTACCTTATCTCCAACGCTTTCATAATAACTATTGAAAACGTAAGCCGAATTTTCATCGAAAAGTTGATAGTTCTTTAAATTCGGTTTTAAAACAAATTCCTCAAAAAACCAGGTGGTATGGCCAAGGTGCCATTTAGGTGGGGAAACATCAACTATGGGTTGTACCACATAATCTTCGGTTTCCAGAAAGGAGCAAATAAGTTCAGAATGCGCCCTGGTATCATTAAAAAAATCGAATAATTGTTCTTGTGATTGCATAAAAAAGAGTGGTACTTTTTGAGGTACCACTCAAATTTACAATTTTTTCCTTCGGTCTGAAACCAAGGCTAGTTAACGGCAAGTTAAAGTATAGCTTGCTTCTTATAGATTTAGTGGAAGGGTATAACTTATTTTTGCAGTTTTCCCGCCGCGGGTTCCCGGTTTCATTTCAGGCATTTTTTTTAGCATATTTTCAACAGCAGCAATTACGGGTTTTTGATCTCCTTTTACTGAAGTCACCACTGTCTTTCCTGCTTCATCAATATGCATTTTCACAACTACCTTTCCTCTTATAAATTCCCCCTTTTCATCGCGTGGATATTTATAATTGTTCTTAACGTGCTCCATCAATTTTTGATTGAAACAGGTCTTTTGATCTTCACTGGATTCACATCCCGGCCATACCGGTGCCTTTTCTTTTACAGTAATCGTATTTCCTTTTACATCCACATCATCTTGTGCAAATGCAAAAGTGCCGGTAAAAAGAAAGAAACAAAACATTAGTTTTTTCATAGCTCGGGATTTGAGGTTTTTAGACCATGATTTTTAGAAATTAAACGGAACGGTGAAATTACGGTCGTCAGGTTCCCCTTCTAAAGTACCTGGTTCCATATCAGGAATTTTCTGGATCATTTCCTTAGCCGCAGCATTTACCTTTGGCTCAGGTCCTTCAACCGAATTGACAACTACTTTTCCTTCTTCAGTAACTTTAAAAGAGATTTCTACTTTTCCGCGAACGTAATCTCCGTCTTCGGTTTGTGGATATTCATAATTCTCCCTTACGTGCTCTGATAGTTTTTGATTAAAACAAGCTTTTGCGTCTTCGGCGTCTTCACAACCTGGCCAAACCGGCGAAGTTTGCTGTGCTTGAGCACTGGTTAAACCTCCGACTACAAAACATGCGATAAGCATTAACTTTTTCATAAACTTTAAAATTTTAATTAAATTATTTTGGGTTATATAGCAACCTTAGCTTTTATGCCAGGATGCGGGTTATAATCTTCTAATATAAAATCTTTATAGTCAAATGCAAAAATATCTTTTACCTCAGGGTTGATTCTCATTTTTGGTAAAGCTTTCGGTTCCCTGGAAAGTTGAAGTTTTACCTGCTCCATATGATTGCTGTAAATATGAACATCACCAAAAGTGTGAATAAAATCTCCGGCTTTGTAACCACAAACCTGCGCCATCATCATTGTTAAAAGTGCATAAGAAGCGATATTAAAAGGTACGCCCAGAAAAACATCGGCACTTCTTTGATAAAGTTGAAGGGATAATTTGCCATCGGCGACGTAGAATTGAAAAAACGCGTGGCAGGGCGGAAGAGCAGCTTTTCCGTTAGCTACATTTTCTGAAAAAGATTTTGAGGAATCCGGTAAAACGGAAGGGTTCCAGGCAGAAACCAACATTCTACGACTATTCGGATTCTTTTTGAGGGTTTCTATGATCTCTTTTATCTGGTCTATTTCTTCGTTATTCCAGTTTCGCCATTGTTTACCATAGACAGGTCCCAGGTCGCCGTTTTCGTCCGCCCATTCGTTCCAGATTCTTACCCCGTTTTCCTGAAGGTATTTTACGTTGGTGTCACCTTTTAAAAACCACAGCAATTCGTAAATAATAGATTTTAAATGAAGTTTTTTGGTAGTTACCATCGGGAAGCCTTCGCTTAAATCGAATCGCAACTGGTGGCCAAAAATACTTCTGGTTCCCGTCCCGGTACGATCGCCTTTATCGGTTCCGTTATCTAAAATATGTTGTAAAAGTTCGTGGTATTGTTTCATAACCTGAATAGAAGAAAATTATTATAGTAGTCCGCTAAAACACTTTGTTCGAAAATTAAATAAAATATTGTCTCCCCGATCGCAGTCGAGACGCTTTTGTTTACCCCTGCGACTGAGCTCAGGGTGACAAAAACATATATTAGACTTTTAATGGATATTCTTTAAATTATTTCAGCTAAAATAGGAAACAAGTATCTTAAATAAAATTCCGAGGGAGATTTAACGTTCTAAAATTAACCAATTATCATTCCCGCAATCGTAGCCGACATAAGAGAAGCAATGGTACCACCAATTAAGGCCTTCATTCCAAATTCAGATAATGTTTTTCTTTGGCCGGGTGCGAGGGAACCAATTCCACCAATCTGGATTCCTATAGAGGCAAAATTTGCGAAACCGCAGAGCATATAGGTCGCCATAATTACTGATTTTTCGTAACTGAGGCTAAGTGCGTTTGCTGTATTTTTAAGTTCTGCCAATTGCACATAACCTACAAATTCACTTGCTGCGAGTTTGATACCAAGCAATTGCCCCATTAGCATCATATCTTCTTTAGCAACTCCAATAAGCCACATTAAAGGAGCGAAAATAGTCCCTAAAATAGCTTCCAGGGAAAAACCTGAATAAGGTGTGTTTTCAGCTAAAAAAGCATTTATACCTGTCCAGGAACCGGTCCAGTTCAGTACATAATTAATCATCGCTATAAAGGCAATAAAAACCAAAAGCATCGCTGCCACATTTGCTGCAAGCTTTAAACCTTCAGTGGTTCCGTTAGCGATGGCGTCAAGGATATTCGAGCCAATTTTATCTGATGAAACATCTAAGTTTGTATTAATTTTATTTTGCTGTGGATATAATATTTTAGAAACCACAATCGCACCCGGCGCTGCCATTACTGAAGCTGCTAAAAGGTGTTTGGCAAATTGCAGCCTTAACTCAGGATCATCTCCACCCAAAAAGCCAATATAAGCTGCCAGTACACCCCCGGCAACAGTAGCCATACCGCCAATCATAACTAATAAGATTTCTGATCGCGTCATACGCTCCAGATAGGCTTTAATCATAAGCGGGGCTTCGGTTTGACCCAGAAAAATATTCCCCGCCACACTTAAACTTTCTGCACCGGAAATTCCCAGTAATTTGGTAAGTACCCAGGCTAATCCTTTAACCACAACTTGTATAACACCCAGGTAAAATAAAACCGAGGTTAGGGCTGAAAAGAAAATAATTGTTGGTAAAACCTGAAATAGGAAGATAAAACCAAAGCTTTCTACATCCATCATCCCACCTAGAAGAAATTCACTTCCTGCCGCGGTAAAATCGAGGATTAGCACAAAAATATTCCCTACAAATTCAAATATATTCTGAATAAAAGTAATCCTTAAAACACCAATGGCGAGTAATAACTGTGCCGCCAAACCAATTCCAACAGTTTTCCAGTTAATAGCTTTACGATTACTACTGAATAAAAAAGCAATAATTAGCAAGGTGACCATTCCTAAAGCTCCACGTCCAATACTACTCGCAGAAAGTCCCGCACTGGGAATCATTTCTTTGGCAAGGGGAGCAGGTATAACTTTTAAGGGATCATTGAAACCGCTATCTGTAAAATGAAATTCCCGGTTAGCCTGGTTTATAAGCATGCTGGAATCTGTAAGTGTAGAAACCCGGTAATTTACAATACTGTCTTGAGGGGTGTTATAGAAGAGTACAAGAAGTTTATTTTGAAAGATGTAATCTCCTTTTGCCAGCGTGTCCTCAGCTTTCCTGATACTGAATAAACCTTCGTCTAAATCTAAGGTGTTGCCGTTAACGAAAATGTACTGGCTGGAATCTTCCTGCGCTTTGTCTAAAGTCCAGGTTTTTGAGATGTTTTGGGAAAAAGTGCTGGTCACACTAAAGAGAACTAAAAGCAGGAAAAACCAGTTTTTATTCATTAAGGCGTGCATTATTTGCGTTTGGAAATTTCATCCCTTATGCGTGCCGCTTTTTCGTAATCTTCATTGTTTACGGCCTGGGAGAGCAAAGTTTTTAGTTCGTCTAAAGATAATTTTTTGTAATTGGTATCGTCAGATTTTATATCGATGTCATCAGGAAGTAATTCTTCTGAAATTATTTCTTCTTCGTGTTTTTCTGAAGGAGCTTGTTCGCCTTCGTCTCCCTTGAGGAAAATTCCCGCTTTATCAAGAATATTTTTATAGGTGAAAATAGGAGCTTCGAACCTTAGGGCTAAAGCAATAGCATCGCTGGTACGTGCGTCAATAATTTCCTCAATTTTATCGCGTTCACAAATAAGGCTTGAATAAAAAACACCGTCTACCAGTTTATGAATAATAACCTGTTTAACGGTAATCTCAAACCGGTCGGCGAAATTTTTAAAAAGGTCGTGGGTTAAGGGACGAGGAGGTTTTATCTCTTTTTCTAAAGCAATCGCAATAGATTGCGCTTCAAAAGCTCCAATAACTATTGGAAGTTTACGTTCTCCCTCTACCTCGCTTAAAATTAAAGCGTAAGCACCGTTTTGGGTCTGACTATAAGAAATTCCTTTTATATTAAGGCGCACTAAACTCATATATCATCAATTAAAAAGGGCTGTCTAAAACAGGACTTTTACCGTATTTAGACAGCCCTTTTAAGGGGTGCAAGTTATAAAAATTATGCGTTTTTCGCTTTAAATTCTTTTAGTTTTTCGTTTAGCTTAGGTACGATCTCAAAAGCATCACCAACTACACCGTAGTCTGCAGCCTTAAAGAAAGGGGCTTCAGGGTCATTGTTGATTACTACTTTAGTCTTCGCCGCATTAATTCCGGCTAAATGCTGAATAGCTCCTGAAATTCCCACAGCGATATAAAGGTTAGAAGCTACAGGTTTTCCTGTTTGCCCTACGTGTTCGCTATGCGGTCTCCAGCCCATATCACTTACAGGTTTAGAACAAGCAGTTGCTGCACCAAGAATATCGGCCATTTCTTCAATCATTCCCCAGTTTTCGGGACCTTTAAGTCCTCGACCACCGGAAACAATGATCTCTGCATCAGCGATAGTTACTTTATCTTTGGCTTTATCTACCGATTCTACATTTACTGAAAAATCACCGTCTTTTAATTCAGGTGAAAAATCTTCAACTTTAGCATCACCCTGATTTTCTCTTAAACCGAATGCATTTTGAGACAACCCTACGATTTTCACATCGGTAGTTATCTTGGTGAAATTAAAGGCTTTATTGGTAAAAGCGCTTCGTTTTACTGTAAAAGGATCGGTGCTTTCAGGAGCAGCCATTACGTTTGAAGCGTAACCGGCATTTAGGTGTACCGCAAGAAGTGGAGCAACATATTTGCTGTTAGCACTTTGGCTTACCACAACTATTTTACTTCCTTCTTTTTCTGCAGCCTGTTTCAAAGCATCAGCGTAAGCTTCAGCATTAAATTTGCTTAATTTATCATTCTGGATGTTCAGCACTTTGCTAACACCATATTGTCCAAGTTCAGAAGTATCGGTAGCGTTAAAACTAACCGCTACTACTTCATCGCCACCGGCTACTTCTTTTGCATAAGAAGCAACTTCAAAAGCAGCTTTTTTAAACTTGCCGTCTTCGGTTTCTGTATATACTAAAACTGACATATCTATATATTTTTGGTCATTTCCGCAGCCTGTGCTGAATTTATTTCAGTAAAGGCGGAAATCTATTTTAAACTCATTTCCACATTTATTCCATTAGAGAAGATGGAAATCTAATTTATATCGCTTTTGCTTCGTTATGAAGTAAATCTATCAATTCATCGAGATTTTCAGGGTCAACCAGTTTTACATCTCCTTTTGGAGCCGGTTTTTCAAACTTCACAGCTTCGGTTTGAGTTGTAACTTCTTCCGGAGCTACCACATTTAATGGTTTTTTACGTGCTTGCATAATTCCGCGCATATTCGGGATCTTAAGATCACTTTCTTCAACCAAACCTTTTTGGCCACCAATTACCAGTGGAAGGGAAGCGGTTAAAGTTTCCTTACCGCCATCTATTTCTCGAATAGCTGTGGCTTTATCGCCTTCAATTTCTAAACTGATACAGTTATTTACAAAATTAGCATCCAGAATTGCAGCAAGCATTCCCGGAACCATTCCGCCGTTATAATCTATAGATTCACGACCCGCAATAATAAGATCATATTCGCCTTCTTTGGCAACTTTGGCAAGTAGTTTGGCTACCTGAAAACCATCGGTTGCAGGAGTGTCTACTCTTATTGCATTATCGGCTCCAATAGCCAGGGCTTTTCTTAAAGTTGGTTCGGTTTGGGCGCCACCTACATTAACTACATCCACACTTGCGCCTTGTTTTTCTTTAAACCACATAGCACGGGTAAGTCCAAATTCATCATTTGGGTTTATTACAAAATTCACTCCGCTGGTATCGAATTTCGAATCGCCGTCGGTGAAATTGATTTTTGAGGTAGTATCAGGAACGTGACTAATACATACTAATATTTTCATTATAGCGAGTTTTTTAAATTTATAACGATTTTGGACGAAGTTACATAATTTAATTCAGAAAATGCTATGCATGCATAGCAAATTTTATGTTTTTTAATTCCTCGAATTTTATTGAATTCCTAAATAAACCATAAATAATATAATTTATAAAGAGAAACCGTCTTTAAATTTACTTTTCTGTTAATCTTAAGGGTGGTTTTGCTACCAATATATAGGTCTTAGAAATTTTTGTGGATTAATAGTGGGGAAAACTTCATTGAATTACTATTTTTGTGCTTTCAAGATATATAAATAGTATAGCATATAATGAAGACAATTCAATTTAGGGAAGCCGTTCAGCAAGCAATGAGCGAAGAGATGCGAAAGGACGAGTCTATTTATCTAATGGGCGAGGAAGTAGCAGAATATAATGGTGCTTATAAAGCCTCTAAAGGTATGTTGGACGAATTTGGCCCTGATCGTGTGATAGATACCCCAATTGCAGAGCTTGGATTTTCAGGAATTGGAGTGGGTTCAGCAATGAATGGCAACCGGCCTATCATTGAATTTATGACCTTTAACTTCGCTTTAGTTGGAATTGACCAGATAATAAACAATGCGGCCAAAATGCGCCAAATGAGTGGTGGGCAATTCAATATTCCTATCGTTTTTAGAGGACCAACCGCTTCGGCAGGTCAATTGGGTGCAACGCACTCCCAGGCTTTTGAAAGCTGGTTTGCTAACTGTCCCGGTTTAAAAGTTATTGTACCATCTAACCCTTACGACGCTAAAGGATTGCTTAAAGCTGCAATTCGTGATAACGATCCCGTTATCTTTATGGAAAGCGAACAAATGTATGGGGATAAAGGTGAGGTGCCTGAAGATGAGTACGTTATTGAAATTGGTAAAGCCGAAATTAAAAGAGAGGGTAGCGATGTAACTATTGTTTCCTTCGGAAAAATTATAAAAGAAGCCTATAAGGCAGCTGAAAAACTGGCTGAAGATGATATTTCTTGCGAGATTATAGATCTGAGAACAATTCGCCCAATGGATCACGAAACCATTCTCGAGTCGGTTAAGAAAACCAACCGTTTAGTGATTTTGGAAGAAGCCTGGCCTTTTGGAAATATTGCTACTGAAATTACTTACCAGGTACAGTCTAAAGCTTTCGATTATTTAGATGCTCCAATTGTAAAAATAAATACGGCCGATACTCCGGCACCGTATTCTCCTGTATTGCTTAAAGAATGGTTGCCAAACAGCGACGATGTTATTAAAGCGGTTAAGCAGGTAATGTATATTGACTAAAGGAACCAGCATGACGGTGGACGCAAAAATTAGCAATAAACATTCAATTAAGTATGTGAGTAATTCCCGTTATGGGGCTAAACTTATAAATAGATAAAAAATCCTTATAAATTTGAAACTTCATCGGATGCGTATTCGATGAAGTTTTTTTTTGCCCCTATGATTAATAAATCTGTCTATTTTACGGTTTTTTTTCTGCTGATTTGTGCTATGGGAATAGCACAAACCAAAGTTGGCGGCGTGGTAAAAGACCAAAATGGGCAGCTGCTTTCTTTTGTCAATGTAATTTTTAATAATTCTTCCGAAGGAACAACTTCCGGCGAAGACGGGAAATTCTATTTGCAAAGTGAGAATACACATGTCGAACTCAAAATTTCTTCTGTGGGTTATAAGACTGAAATAATTCCACTTCAGCAAAAAATAAGTCTTGATCTGGAAATTGTTTTAGATGAAGAAACTTCAAATTTAGACGAAGTTCGAATTCTTGGGGGAAAAACTTCAAAAAAGAATAACCCGGCGCTGGATATTCTCAGGAAAATATGGGAGAATAAACGCAGCAATGGTGTTTCAGCTTTTAAACAATACGAATATAGAAAATACGAAAAGCTGGAATTTGATCTGGATGGAATTGATAGTTCGGTAGTGAAGAATCCTGTTTTTAATGGCATGGAGTTCATTTTTGATTATGCAGATACCAATAGGATTTCGGGAAAAACTTATCTCCCGGTTTTTATCAACGAGTCGGTTTCTAAGGTTTATGGGGATAATATTGAAAATGAAAAACGGGAAGATCTTCTCGGAAATAAAAACTCCGGTTTTGAACAGAACCAGAATTTAATTGCGGCGGTTAAAGATGTTTACGACGAGTATAATGTATATAACAACTACATCAAGGTTTTTGATAAGAGTTTTGTGAGCCCGCTTTCAACTACCGGAATCAATAATTACAATTATATTTTAAGCGATAGTGCTTATGTAGATCAAAAATGGTGTTACAATATTATCTATTATCCCCGTCGGGAAAACGAACTCACATTCCAGGGGGATTTTTGGGTAAACGACACGACCTGGGCGGTAAAGAAAATCAATCTTGAAGCCTCCCGTAATGCCAATATAAATTGGGTAAGAGAACTATATATTGAACAGGAATTTGAAGTACTTAATGATTCTATTTTCTTGATTTCTAAAGATTATTTTCAGGCTAATTTCTCTTTGGATAAAAAAGAAAATTCTAAAGGTGTTTACGCGAAACGCACCCGGATTTTTGGCGAATATCAATTCAACTTAAAAAAGGGCGAAGATTTTTACGATAAGCGTCCCTATAATTTTAACGAAGATATTTATAAACGCGATACGGAATTTTGGGAAGAAAACCGGTTGGAAAAATTAAATAAGGAAGAGGAAGATATTTACGTGATGTTGGACAGCCTAACAAAGGTTCCAGCGTTTAAAAGAATTTACGATCTCGCAACCATTGCAGAATCGGGTTATGTAGAATTCAACGGCTGGGATTTTGGCCCGGTTTATACTTTGTTTGATTATAATCAGATAGAAGGATTTAGAACTCGAGTGGGTGGAAGAACTTATTTTAGCCAGCACGATCCCTGGAGAATAGAGGGTTATTTGGCTTACGGCTTTACAGATGATATGTTTAAATATGGGATTTCAGGAAAATGGCTTGTAGATGCCCGTTCCCGCTTGATAATTTCTGCGGGAAAAAGAAGGGATATAGAACAATTAGGCGCGAGTTTAACAACAAATACTACCGATGTTCTGGGGCGTAGTTTGGCTTCATCTGGCTTGGTAAGCGTGGGCGACAATAATAAATTGAGCAATATAGATTTAAGTACCTTTAATCTTGAAATTGAGCCCTGGTATAATTTTAATGTTCGATTCGGCGCTACTTACCGTAAGCTAAGTTCGGCTTCTCCTGCTTTTAGCTTAGATTATTATACTAATGAGACTCAAACCGAAACTGTTTCAGAAATTAAACAAACCGAAATATCTACCACTTTCACTTTTACGCCCGGAAGGCAAACTTCAGGTTTTGGTGTAGAAAGAAATGTGGTAAACGAAGAAGAATTTCCAACTTTCTTCCTTAATTATTCTCTTGGTCTTAAAGATGTTCTAAATAGCGATTTCGACTATAAAAGGCTGCAGTTTTTTTACGATCAGCCGCTTAGAATTGGCGGATTTGGCAGGGCAAATGCAAGTCTGGAAGCGGGAATGACTTTTGGCGCAGTACCCCTGGGACTTTTAAATGTGGTGCCCGGAAATCAAACGTATTTCGCGATGTATAATTCGTTTCCGGTGCTTAATTTCTATGAATTTGTGACCGATACTTATGTTTCAGCCCATTTTAACCATAATTTCAATGGGAGGTTATTTGCGAGGATTCCGCTTCTGAGAGAATTAAATTTACGTGAACTTGTTGGTATTAAAACAGTATGGGGAGAAATTTCGGAAGAAAATAAAACATTGAACGCATCTGGGATAGCTTTACGAGCCCCAAGTGAGGAACCTTATTTTGAATATAGTGTTGGGGTGGGTAATATTCTTAAATTTTTGAGTCTTGAAGCTCATTTTAGAGGAAATTACTTCGAAATTCCTGAATCCCGAAATTTTGCGATAACTGCTTCCTTCGGTTTTCACTTCTAAGCACTGATTTAATATTGATTTTCACTATATTTGCTGCCCTTAAATGAGAAAAAAGAGAGAGAAATGTCAGAAAGTTTTGATGTATTAATAGAGATCCCAAAGGGGAGTAGAAACAAATATGAATACGATTTTGAATTAAAGAAAGTCCGTTACGACAGGATGATCTTTTCTTCGATGATGTATCCCGCAGATTACGGATTTATCCCGAATACCCTTGCACTAGACAGTGATCCACTGGATGTTTTGGTTTTGGTAAGTGAGCCTACTTTTCCCGGCGTTGTGATGGAAGTTAAGCCGATTGGTGTTTTCCACATGGCCGATGAGAAAGGTCCCGATGAGAAAATTATTTGTGTACCGATTTCAGATCCTATCTGGAACAGGTTGAACGACTTGAATGAATTAAACGGCCATATGCTTAAAGAAATCGAACATTTCTTTAAAGTTTATAAAGATCTTGAGAAGAAAAAAGTAGATGTTGGCGGTTGGGGAGATGCTAAAGAAGCCCGTAAGATTATCCAGGATTGCGTAGAACGCTATGAGAATTATGATGGGGATAAAAACCGTTTTGGAATTCTTCCATAATTTAAATCACATTTTTTTTGATATTTTAAAAGCAATAACCTTAAAAAGTTATTGCTTTTTTAATTATCATTGATTTACTACATTAGCCATATTAACTAAAGCTTAACAATTAATATGGAATTAATGATGATTTATATGCCTGCAATATTGGCTATTATAGGGCTCATTTTTATGTGGGTTAAAAGATCCTGGGTGATGAAACAGGATGCCGGAGACGGAAAAATGAAAGATATTGCTTCTCACATCTACGAAGGAGCACTTGCCTTTCTCAACGCAGAATATAAATTACTCAGCTTTTTTGTGGTTGGTGCCAGTATAGCACTTGCAGCTATTGCCTACTTTGTACCAACTACCCATTATCTTATAATTGTCGCTTTTATTTTTGGAGCTTTTTTCTCTGCCTTAGCCGGAAATATGGGAATGAAGATCGCTACCCAAACCAATGTGCGCACCACCCAGGCAGCCAGAACCAGTCTGCCTCAAGCCTTAAAAGTTTCTTTTGGTGGTGGTACTGTGATGGGGCTGGGAGTTGCCGGTTTGGCCGTGCTCGGTCTAACCGTATTTTTCATTTTGTTCTATCATTATTTTATGGGAGGTGAGTGGACAAATACTACGCAAATGACCGTAGTGTTAGAGACCCTTGCTGGATTTTCACTGGGTGCAGAATCCATAGCCTTATTCGCCCGTGTGGGTGGGGGAATTTACACTAAAGCTGCCGATGTTGGTGCCGATTTAGTTGGAAAAGTAGAAGCAGGAATTCCGGAGGACGATCCGCGAAATCCTGCAACTATTGCCGATAACGTGGGAGATAACGTGGGGGATGTTGCAGGAATGGGAGCCGATCTCTTCGGAAGTTATGTAGCCACAGTGCTCGCTGCGATGGTTTTAGGGAATTATATAATTGAAGATATGGGCGGAAATATCGTCGATTCCGGATTTGGTGGAATTGGCCCTATTTTACTACCTATGGCCATAGCCGGTGCCGGAATCATCCTTTCCATTATCGGAACGCTTTTAGTTAAAATAAGTAGCAACTCGGCAAAAGAAGCTGAGGTTCAAAAAGCATTAAATATTGGAAACTGGACAGCTATCGCGCTGGTTGCCGTAGCCAGTTATTTTCTGGTTACCTGGATGCTTCCAAAAGAAACCCTTACAATGGGCTTTTTTGTAGGTGGCGCTGAAGGCTTCGAATATATTGCCATAGATTCTATTAGGGTGTTTTACGCCTGCTTGGTGGGTATCGTAGTTGGTGGAGTAATCTCTGCAGTAACCGAATATTATACAGGATTGGGTAAAAAACCAGTGCTTTCAATTGTTCAAAATTCAAGTACCGGAGCCGGGACAAATATTATCGCCGGTCTTGCCACTGGAATGATCTCAACTTTTCTTTCAGTTTTATTATTTGCATTTGCCATCTGGGCTTCTTATGCTTTTGCTGGTTTTTACGGCGTAGCTTTGGCTGCCTCAGCGATGATGGCTACTACCGCTATGCAGTTGGCTATTGATGCTTTTGGACCTATTGCCGATAATGCCGGTGGAATTGCAGAAATGAGCGAACTTCCTGCTGAGGTTAGGGAGCGCACCGATATCCTTGATTCAGTAGGAAATACTACCGCGGCTACCGGGAAAGGTTTTGCGATTGCTTCGGCGGCACTGACTTCACTTGCGCTGTTTGCTGCTTATGTGACTTTTACAGGAATTGATGGAATCAATATTTTTAAAGCGCCGGTTTTGGCGATGTTGTTTATCGGTGGAATGGTGCCGGTAGTATTTTCAGCCTTAGCGATGAAATCTGTTGGAAAAGCAGCGATGAAAATGGTGGAGGAAGTAAGGCGGCAGTTTAAAGATATTCCCGGAATTATGGAAGGAACAGCAAAACCGGAATACGAAAAATGTGTGGCGATTTCTACTGAAGCAGCTTTGAAAGAAATGTTACTGCCCGGGGTTTTAACCATTGGTTTTCCTATTGCAATAGCACTAATCCCAATGCTTTTTGGTTATGAAAATGTATTGATCGCTGAAATGCTGGGCGGTTATATGGCCGGGGTTACGGTAAGTGGAGTGCTTTGGGCAATCTTTCAGAATAATGCCGGTGGAGCCTGGGACAACGCAAAAAAATCTTTTGAAGCCGGAGTATTGATTAACGGAGTTATGACTTATAAAGGTTCTGAAGCGCATAAAGCAGCAGTTACCGGTGATACCGTAGGTGATCCGTTTAAAGATACTTCGGGGCCTTCGATGAATATTTTAATCAAATTAACCTGTTTAATTGGTTTGGTGATCGCACCAATTTTGGGTGGACATACCGAAACAGATATTCCAAACGAAGGTGCTTCCATTGAAATGGAACAAAATATAAATGCTGAAGATGTGGCTGGAGATCTTTTAGAAGAAATTCAGGTAAATATGACTTCAGAAGGAAATAAAACCATCGCGAAAGTGAGAATAACCACCATTAAAAATGGTGAAACCAAAGTTCAGCAGAAAACTTTTACCGGCACAAAAGCAGAAGTAGAAAGACAGGTTCAGGACTTAAAGGATAAAACCTGATAAGTTTTTCAGTTTAAAAAATAAAAAGAGGCTGTTTGAGAATCTTATTAAACCGTCATCCTGAATTTGTTTCAGGATCTAACATGATTATAATTTATTTCATGTTAGAAGCTGAAACAAGTTCAGCTTGACGAAAAATAAGATTTTTCAAACAGCCTCTTTTCTTAAAAAAAATGGGGCTTACTTAGCCTTTTTATTTATTCGTTTTTCAGCGAGTTTATTCAGGCTTTCATCTGCTTTGTATTCTTCATCCAGGGTTTTTTGCAATGTTTTTGCTGCATCCTTATGGCCTAATTCTTTGGCATATCGCACAAGGGTGCCATAGCCTGAAATTTCATAATGTTCTACCCGCTGGGCATCAGCAATAAGACCGGCATCCCTTACTTCATCTTCGGCGTCTTCCTTTAAAAAGGCTTCTGCTTCTTCAATAAGACCTTTCATCGCTTTACATTCTTCTCCGGTAGGTTTAAAGCCAAGTTCTTTGCTTACTTCTTCCAAACGCTTTTTTTGTTCTTTGGTTTCTTCTAAATGGTCTTCAAATGCTTTTTTCAATTTACTATCGTTCGCTGCTTTAGCCATTTTCGGTAAAGCTTTTACGATCTGGCTTTCTGCACTGTAGAGATCCTTTAACTGGTGTTCGAATAAATCTTCTAACTTTTTCATAATTAAATATTTAATGGTTAAAATTGTTGGATACATTTATAAGCTAAGAGCGCTAAGGCAAGTTAAATGAGTGATAAAGCTTTGTTGTTTATTCCTTAAAATTTTTAAGCGAAGTCTTCACTTTCAATTTTAACATAGCTACAACTAAGCTTCAGTGGTAATTCCTTTAATTTTAAGTGGAAATTTTTTACTAACAAAATTGAATGTTATGGCTAAAGATCACGGACCGTCGATTAAGAATGATGGACAGTATGAAAAACTTAGGAAGGAAGGGATGAGCAAGTCTAAAGCCGCGCGAATTGCCAACGATTCAAACTCCGGTGAAAAAGGCGGAAAAGCCGATAAGTATGAAGAGCGGACTAAGGAAGAACTCTATGAGAAAGCCCAGGAGATCGGAATTGAAGGCCGTAGCGATATGAACAAGTATGAGTTGATTAAGGCTCTTAGAAACCACTAGAATGAGATCTATCTGGAATGGCTCTATAAGCTTCGGGCTGGTTTCTATACCGGTAAAACTATATTCTGCATCTGAAGACCGAAAACTCGATCTTGATATGCTGGATAAACACGATAATGCTCGTATTCGCTATAAGCGTGTAAACGAGGATACAGGAAAAGAGGTGGAATGGAAAGACATCGTAAAAGGCTATAAAAAAGACGAAGATTATATCGTGCTCGAAAAAGAGGATTTTGAAAATGCCAACCTCAAAAAAAGTAAAACCATAGACGTTGATGAGTTTGTTGCCGAAGATGAGGTAGCCGAGGTACTTTACAAAAAACCTTACTTCCTGGAACCACAAAAAGAAGGCGGAAAATCTTATAATTTACTACGTGATGCTTTGAAGAAAACCGGGAAACTAGGCGTAGCTACTTTTGTGATGCGGCAAAAAGAACATTTAAGTCTGGTTGGAGTTTACGACAAAGTTCTGGTGTTGCATGTGATTAGGTTTGCCGATGAAATCAGGGAAGTTAAAGAGCTGAAACTTCCAAAAACCAAAGTGGCCAAAAAAGAAGTTGATATGGCGATTTCACTGATTGAGCAATACACAACAAAATTTGACCCCGATAAATTCAAGGATGTTTATAACGACCAATTAATGAAGATCATTGAATCTAAAAGTACCGGCAAAAAACTAGAACCGAAGGAATTTAAGGAAGAACCTACTCAGGCGAAAGACCTTATGGCAAAATTAAAGGCCAGCCTGGACAAAAAGAAAAAGTCTAAAGCCTCCTAAGCGATGGGTTTAGAAGATTATAAAAAAAAGCGAGACTTTAATAACACCCCCGAGCCCGGTGCCGATTTTTCAACCGAAAACCGGGGGCGCTTTGTCATTCAGCGTCACCAGGCCACCCGCCTGCATTATGATTTACGCCTGGAAATGGAGGGCGTGTTAAAGAGCTGGGCCGTTCCTAAAGGCCCCTCAATGAATCCAAAAGATAAACGCCTGGCTATTGAAACCGAAGATCATCCCGTGAAATATTTGCATTTTGAAGGCACCATTCCCAAAGGAAATTACGGCGCCGGGGAAATGCAAATCTGGGATAAAGGGACTTTTAAAGCTGCTTCGAAGAGCAAAGATAATCTTGTAGAACAATGGGAGGATGGCAACCTGAAAATCATATTTGACGGAAACAAAATTAAAGGGGAATTCGCGGTGGTAAAAACCAATCGTGGCGATAAACAAAACCAGTGGTTACTCATAAAAAAGAAAGACGATTTTTCTACCGATTTAGATTATGACGCCGAGGTTTTTGCCGAAAAACCTGCCAAAAATAAAGAAGGTGAAAAACCTGAAGGAAAGGTCAGGAAAATAAAGCCTTCAGAGTTTATAAAACCGATGCTGGCAACCTCCAGTAAGAAAATCTTTAATGACCCCAATTGGATTTACGAATTAAAATGGGATGGTTATCGCGCCCTGGCAAATATTGAAGATGGCAAGGTTGATCTCTATTCCCGCAACGGAATCTCCTTTAATTCCAAGTTTTCAAAACTGGTTAAGGATTTAGAACAGGTCGAACATGATGTGATTTTAGATGGTGAAATTGTGGTTTTGAATAAAGAGGGAATACCGCAGTTTCAGGCTTTGCAAAATTATGATGAAAATACGCCGGGCGCACTGCGTTACTATGTTTTTGATATGCTTTTTCTTAACGGCCACTCTATGCTGGATTTGCCACTTTTGGAACGTAAAAGTTTAATTCCTGAAGTTTTGGAAGATTTAGAATTGGTGCAGTATTGTGATCATATTGAAGGAATGGGCACTGCATTCTATAAAAAAGCGATAGACCTGGGATTGGAAGGCGTTATCGCAAAAAAGGCCGATGGTACTTATTCTCCGGGGTACAGAACTGATAAGTGGCTCAAAATTAAAGATGAGAATAGTCGGGAAGTCCTTATTTGCGGATACACCACTTCAGAAGGGGCGCTTTTTGGCTCCTTGATTATGGGCGCTTATGAAGGGGAAGATTTAAAATATATAGGTAATTGCGGTACCGGTTTTTCTAATGATGACCAAAAAGAATTGCTGAAAAAGTTTAAAAGAAGGGAACGAAAAACATCTCCTTTTCCAGAGAAAATCAATTTAAAGGGGAGGGAACCGGTTTGGATGCGCCCCGATTTGATTGCTGAGGTGAAATATTCAGAAATCACGAAAACCGGAAAATTGAGGCATCCTGTTTTTAAAGCATTACGGGAAGATAAAGAACCGAAAGAAATCTCAGCAGAAGAAGTTATTGAAAATAAAACTTCCGAAGAAAGGAAAACTAAAAAATCAGGTTCAAAAAGGAAGTCGGGAGAAAGCCTGGAAATTGACGGTATAGAAGTTCCGTTTACCAATCTGGATAAAATATACTGGCCAGATTCCGGCTTTAAAAAATATGATTTAATAGATTATTACATCCAGGTTTCAGAAGTGATGTTGCCTTATTTAAAAGACCGTCCGCAGAATTTACACCGGCATCCCAATGGCATTACAAAACAGGGATTTTATCAAAAAGACAACGAGGGAAATTTACCAGACTGGGTAGCGACCACCGAAATTTATTCCGAATCTTCAGAAAAAGATATTGAATATTTGCTTTGCCAGAATGAGGCTACACTTTTTTACATGGCGAATTTGGGTTGTATAGAGATCAACCCCTGGAATTCCCGGGTTGGAAGTCTTGATTTTCCAGATTATACGGTAATAGATTTAGATCCTTCGGCTAAAAACACTTTTGAAGAAGTTATTGAAGTAGCGCAAGCTGCAAAAGAGGTGCTGGATTTAGCTAAAATTAAAGCTTATTGCAAAACTTCGGGCTCCAGCGGACTTCATATTTATATTCCGCTTGGCGGAAATTACTCTTATGATGAAGCTCGTGATTTCACCAAATTGTTGTGTTATTATATCGCTGATAAGGTTCCAAAAATAACCAGTATGGATCGTGCGAAGAAAAAGAGAACAGATAAAATCTACCTGGATTATTTGCAAAATCGAAGGGGGCAAACTTTGGCTTCAGCTTACTGCGCCCGTCCAAAACCCGGGGCGCCGGTTTCCGCTCCAATCGAATGGAAAGAAGTAAAAAGCGGACTTAAGATTCTAGATTTTACGATAAAGGATATGCCGCAGCGAATTCAGAAAAAAGGCGATTTGTTTACCGAAGTCTTGAAGAACGGGATTGAGATGGAAATGGCGATGCAAAACCTTGAATCTTCCTAAAGTTTATTTAAAAGCAGGGCAGGACCTTCTCAGAATTTTTAACTTGACACAAAGTGAAAATTAATGAAGAAAAGACTACGTAAACTGGCTGGCAGGTACAAATTTATAGATCAGGTTCTTATTACGCCTTATCGAAGTTACGGTACTCATTCCCACCTTTATATACTCGGACGTGTGTTGGATAATGAACCACTAAAAATAACCAAAGGTGCCAATATTTTTAAAACGATAAAAACCACTTATAAGCAATTTGATACCTTTGAAATTCCAGAAGCGCAAATTGATTTAAGGCTGCCTGGAAAGGTTCACGCCACCACAGAAAGCGGTGAGGAAGGTTTCTTTTTGTTTGATGATATTATAGATGAAAACCTGGCAGAACATGCCGATGAGGAAGGTTGGTTGGAATACGAATTGTACTACAAAGGCCCGCTTGGCAAAAAGACAGAATTGTTGGAAGACCCATTTAAAGGAGATTTTTTAATTCCTGATCCTACAGCAGAATATGGCGTAATCAGCGATATAGACGATACCATTTTGCATACTGGTGTAACCTCCTTTTTAAAACTTCGATTGCTTAAGAATTCACTTCTTACTAATGCTTATAATAGAATTCCATTAAAAGGCGCGGCTGAATTCTACCAGAAACTTCATGTGGGTAGGGATGGTACGCCCAATAATCCTATTTTTTATTTGAGTAATAGTCCGTGGAATTTGTATGAATACCTGAAATTGTTTTTGGACCATAATGGATTCCCAAAAGGGCCAATTTTGCTCCGTAAATTCAGGACGCCTTTTGATGGAAGTTTAAAACCTGAAAAACCACATAAACAAAAAGAGATAGCCAATATTCTTAAGACTTATCCTGATATGAATTTTATTCTGATAGGTGATAGCGGCGAGCATGATGCCTCAATTTATACCGATATAGCTGCACAATATCCAAATAGAATCCTGGCGATTTATCTTAGAAGTGTAAAGCATAAAAAACAAATGAGTCGCGTGCGAAGTATTATAGATAATTTTGAAACCACCCCTGTATTAATGGTTGAAACATCGCAAAAAGCTGTGGAACATGCGAAAGATCACGGGTTTATTTAACAATCATGTTTTTAATCATCAATACTCTGTCCAACGGCAGTTCTCTTACTGGTAGGCGCTTTTCTTGGCATTGTTCTAAAAATGTGGTCCCAGAGTGGTGAAGAAACACCGAAAGCTCTGTCTGACTCACGATAGTGGTGAATGCTATGATGATGCCATAGAGTTTTCAGGAAATTATTGGGTACTTTAAAAGCGTGAACCGAATAATGAACCGCCAGATAAACGGCATATCCTATTAAAAATCCGGCCAGGAATCCAAACACATAATCGCCTAAAACAGCCCGATATATAATAAAAAGTACGCTTGCGATTATCAAACTCAAAACCGGAGGCATCGCTAAACGGGATTTATCTTTCGGATAGTCATGGTGTACACCGTGCATCGTGTAAGAGATTTTCTTTTTACGCTCGCTGGTTGCCGGGATATGGTACAAATATCGGTGCATAATATATTCCACAAAAGTGAAAAAGAATAGTCCCACCACAAATAAATAAACCATCATTGGGGCTTCAAAACCTTTTTCAATAATTCCGTAGTAAATTAAAGCTGCTGCGATTAATCCAAAAATAATTAACGGAAGGGAAATATGTGTATGCGTAAGCTTTTCCAAAATTGGGTTTTCAAACAGCTTTGGAGAACCCTTATGTTTTGGCCGTTTAAGTTTTGTTGATTCCATATTCCATTAATTTTAAAACAAACCGTGAATTTCAGCATCAATGCGGTTTATAATATCTCCAAGATCTTCTGGTTTATCTACAAAATTAATATTATCTACATCAATTATCAACAAATTTCCTTTGTTATAATTATGCACCCAGGCCTCATATCTTTCATTTAACCGACTTAAATAATCTATAGAAATAGAATTTTCGTAATCACGGCCTCGTTTATGTATTTGTGAAACCAGGTTTGGTATACTGCTTCTTAAGTAAATAAGAAGATCGGGTCCCTGTACTACACTTTCCATTAGATCAAAAAGCGAACTGTAATTCTTAAAATCGCGATTGGTCATTAACCCCATGGCGTGAAGGTTGGGCGCAAAAATATGCGCATCTTCATAGATGGTCCTGTCCTGGATAATTTTTTTTCCGCTTTCGCGAATTTGTAGGATTTGCCTGAAACGGCTGTTTAAAAAATAAATTTGAAGGTTAAAAGACCAACGCTCCATTTTATTATAAAAATCTTCGAGATAGGGATTTTCTAATACATCTTCGTATTGCGCTTCCCAGTTGTAATGTTTTGCCAATAATTTAGTAAGCGTGGTTTTACCTGCTCCTATATTGCCTGCAATCGCTACGTGCATAAATTCATTAAAATTAGATAGTTGTTAGGGCCACTTAAAAAAGCGGGGGTGTAAAGATACAAGAATTACAACAGCCTGAATTTTACACCTTGTCAAATTACTCATAAAACTTGAAAAGCTAAAGCTTTTGACTCTTTATCTCCTTAGAATTGATTAACTTAAAGGTAGAATTAAAGCTTATGAAATCGCTGTTAAAATTTACTTTCATTATTTTTTTCTTCGGAATTTTCAATGGTTTTGCTCAGGAAAAACAAAACGACCATCTTATGCTAAGCGAAAGTAAGTATGGTTTTGAAACTACTGTTTCAAGATTAGAATCACTGCTGAAGCAAAACAAGACACTTTCCCTTTTTACTAAAATTGAACATTCTAAAAATGCTGAAAAAGCAAATTTAGAACTCGCTGAAGCGAGCGTTTTAATATTTGGAAATCCCAGACAGGGAACTTTATTAATGCAAAACGATCAACTGGCTGGCCTGGATCTTCCACTTAAAATGTTGATTTATTATGAAGATAATCAAATTAAAATAACCTATAACAGTATAAATTATCTAAAAAAAAGATATGAATTAAAAGAAGCGAAAAATCTTAATGAAATCAATAAAGGCTTAAGAAACATAGCTACCAAAGCATCAGGAAGCAGAGTGAAGAAATCAGGCAAGTTTAAAATGAATAAACACCAGGGAATAATTTCAGAAATTAGCGAATTCGATTTTAATACTGCTTATGAAAGATTGATAACCGCAATTAAAGAAAATCCCAATCTTGAGATTTTTTCAGAAATCGATCATTTTAAAAATGCTGAAAAAGTAGATATGGGGTTGCGACCAACGCGACTTATCGTTTTTGGAAACCCTAAAATTGGCACTCCTATTATGCAGGATAATGCAAAGATAGCTTTAGAATTTCCGGTTAAATTTTTGGTTTGGCGGGACGAGGCGGGTGTAGTAAAGATTTCTTATAACGATCCTGCGTTTTTGGCTAATAGATTTAATCTAACCAAAAATATTCCGCAGTTGGAAACTATGAAAAGCGCACTGGAGAATTTAAGTAAAAATGCAGCTAAATATTAGGTGATATTGCCTTTTACCAGCTTTCTGTATTGATTTGGAGTTATCTTTTCAAAGCGTTTAAACTGTCGGTTAAAATAACTGGTATTATTAAAACCGCTTTTATAAGCAATATCAGAAAATTTCCAGGCTGTTTTTTGAATCAGTTTTTTTGCAAATTTAATTCGTTCGCCGTTTAAATAATCAATAGGCGTTTCGCCGAGTGTGTTTTTAAAACTTCGGTAGAAATTAGAAGTGCTCATACAGGCTTTATCGGCAAGTTTATCTACGTTAATATTTTCGGTAAGATGTTCCCGCATATATTTTACGATAAAAGCCATTCGGTTATTGTCAAAAAGCGTTTCATTATCTACAAGCATCACTTTTGCTTTGGTTTGAAGCAACCTAATAATTAACTCCTTTACCATTAGATCCAGCAAAGCATCTTTTGCTTTACCATCTTCCAGGAACGTGCTAAAAATTCGATCTAAAACGAATTGCACCTGCTGATTGTTGGCTAAATGAACCGCGCTCGCATCAAAACTATGATTATCATTTTCAAAGTCAATTCTGGTATTCTCATTAAATACTTGAACGGTTTCCTTTATCTTATCGGGATCAATTCCCAGGGCAAGACAACGCGTAGGATTTTTAGAATTTGCCAGCGGAAAATCAATAACCATCTTTTTATCTGAAGGTAAAACAACCGATTCTCCCGGGAAAAACTCGAAAGATTTCATTCCTTCCAGGTGCATTACTTTCTTACCCGTGAGCATACTCGCAATAATAGGAAATCCAAACTGAAGATTTACCTTTTCTGCTACCTGCTGGGTTTCAAAAACATTTAATTCAGCATAATCAGCACTGTAAATTGTTCTGTTTTCAATTGAAGTATTCAGCTTCAGATTGCGATTATAGTTTGATAAATTGGTATTCAAAGCTACTTTAATTTAGTAAGTTGATAGTAATGTAATACTTATTTGTAGAAAAGTTCAATTTTATGGTCTTAAAATTAGGGATATTAGGAATGTAAATTTAAAAAACATTTCTATGAGCTATTCAGCACCAAAATTTAAAGAAAAATATGGCAATTTCATCAATGGGAAATTTCAGGATCCTATAGATGGCAAATATTTTGAAAATCATTCGCCGGTAGATAATAAGCTTTTGGCTAAATACCCGCGTTCAAATGAGAAGGATGTGAACAGCGCGATCGAAGCCGCGAATAAGGCCAAGCACGAGTGGGGAAACACTTCGGCTGCAGAGCGTGCGGGAATTCTACATAAAATAGCCGATGTAATTCAGGAAAACCTGGAAACTTTCGCCCAAATGGAAACAGCCGATAACGGGAAATCCATTCGCGAAACTATGAATGCCGATGTGCCGCTTGCGGCAGATCATTTCAGGTATTTTGCTTCTGCAATAAGGGCCGAAGAAGGTTCTGCTACAGAATTGAATGAGAACACACTTTCCTTGATTATTAACGAGCCACTTGGGGTGGTTGCGCAAATTATTCCGTGGAACTTTCCATTATTAATGCTGGCATGGAAAGTAGCTCCGGCTTTGGCATCCGGGAACTGTGTAGTTTTAAAACCTGCGGAACAAACCCCGGCTTCGGCAACATTTTTAGCCGAAAAAATTGCCGACCTTTTACCACCGGGCGTATTTAACGTAATTCACGGATTTGGTCCCGAAGCAGGAAAACCACTGGCTTCCAGCCCAAATGTTGATAAAGTGGCCTTTACCGGTGAAACCACCACGGGACAGTTAATTATGCAATACGCATCAAAAAACCTGCATCCGGTTACGATGGAATTGGGAGGGAAATCGCCCAATGTTTTCTTCAACAGTATTATGGATCACGACGATGAGTTTCTCGATAAATGTATTGAGGGCGCCGTACTTTTCGCCTTTAACCAGGGAGAAGTATGTACCGCGCCATCCAGGATCCTAATCCAGGAGGATATTTATGACGAATTTATTAAACGGGTAATTGAACGTACCAAAGCCATTAAAATTGGCAACCCATTTGAGGAATCTACCATGATGGGTGCTCAGGCTTCCAGCGATCAACATCAGAAAATTCTGGAATATATTAAAATTGGAAAAGATGAAGGCGCTGAGGTTTTAGCCGGCGGTGATGCGGCAAAACTTGATGGGGATCTGGCAAACGGCTTTTACATTCAGCCAACTATCCTGAAAGGTCATAATAAAATGCGCGTATTTCAGGAAGAAATTTTTGGACCTGTAGTTGCGGTTTGTACATTTAAAGACGAAGCCGAAGCTATTGAGATCGCAAACGATACGATGTACGGACTTGGTGCCGGAGTTTGGACACGGGATGCACATCAATTGTATCAAATTCCGCGAGCAATAAAAGCCGGACGAGTTTGGGTGAACTGCTATCACGATTATCCTGCCCATGCGCCGTTTGGAGGTTATAAGAAATCCGGTTTCGGAAGAGAAAATCACCTGATGATGCTTAATCACTACCGACAAAGCAAAAATATGCTGATTTCTTATGATAAGAATAAATTAGGATTCTTTTAGAATATGGAATTTAAACGAGTAGAAATAACTCCTGAAGCAGATAAATTGCTGCAAGAACTCAAGCAGCAGCACGGCGAGGTGATCTTTCACCAAAGCGGCGGCTGTTGCGATGGGTCTTCCCCAATGTTGTTACCAAAGGAAGATTTCTATATAGACGATAATGATATTTTAATGGGTGAAGTTGGTGGCGTTAATTTTTACATGAGCCACGACCAGTTTGAATACTGGAAACATACCCATCTTACCGTGGATATTATTAAGGGGAGGGGAGGCAGTTTTTCCCTCGATATTCCAACCGGTTACCGTTTTCTAATAAAATCAAGAATGCTTAATGATGAAGAAAACAAGAGTTTAAACCCTTAAAATTTTTGTTTGAGAAAAGGCCTGGAAATCGAATATCACCCTAAATATTAAGGTTTTCGGGCCTTTTTTATTGCTTAATTCTGTTTCAGAAGATTCAGTTAAGCCAATTATAGATTTCAGAAGAAGTATAACATTCTTCGCATTTAGAAAACATCCAGAGGCAATCTATAAAATCGGTAAGCATATGAAAAAGCAAACCGATGAATATCAATTTCAGTAGCTTATTTTTAATAAAAAGGAGACCCAAAAAATATGCGATGATAGCATAATGAGAATGTAAAGTGTGATAACCAATTCCACAGCGCATCGGGTCAAATAATGGCTCAGCAAAAACGTGGTCCAGGTCTACTGCCATAGTAGTGAGTAAAATTAGCCAGTTCTTTTTCCAGTTCTTTTTATCGTAAAACCAGGCAATAGCGCCAATAGCTATAAAATGAAGAAAATAGTGGGTGAATGTTTGCAATTGGAGTTGTTATGTTTTGAAGTTGTAGCGTAAAATTTAGATTAAGAGTAATGTTTTTCTGATTACCTTAAAAATTTTTGGGATCCTCCTCTTCTTCCTCGGCAGTAGATTCGACCTTTCCTTTCAGCAAATCCTTCATTTTATTCTTCAGAACTATAAACCGCCAGATGCCCACGGTGACAAAAAGCACAGAGAATACCAATGCGAGGTAACCAATGTAATGCATCTCCTCATATTCCTTTAACTGAATTAACGCAAGACCACCCAGCAGAAAGTAAAGTGCCGCCTGAGTGTATGAGAGTAGCGTGCGTTCATTTGCAAGCTTCGTCCGCTCCAGCGCAAGGTGTTCGCGTATGATACTCTCATCTATTTTTCTGCCGGTAAAAAGCCTTCCGAATTTAACTCTCCTCATAAATATTATTTCCTTAACAGGTTTAAAGATAGTATTTAGTAGCCAAAAACTAAAAGTTTACAACCAGGGCGCTTAATACTTTGTCAAAGTCTCCTTAATCCACCTTGAACACTAAGCGCCAAATCCCAATATCCAAACGCAAGTAGTATCCTTCTTCATTCAACACCCCCAAAATATAGTATCGCTAGCAATACACCCTCTAATGATAAAGCACTAATTACTGGCAGGTGCAACCGGGAGCGGTAAAGCTCTGCGTACTTTCATGCCAGGGGAAAGCAGCATTATATTTGTTGTCTTCCCAGTAAAATTCGCCACGTTCTTTTGGATCATTGCCAATTTCGTTCATTGTTTCAGCGTCGTATAATCTTCCGTTTACCATAGTGTAAATTACAGATTCTGAATTGCGAATATCTTCCAGCGGATTTTCCGCTAAAACAATCAAATCGGCTAATTTTCCTTCTTCGAGGGAACCAATTTCGCTTCCCATTCCAATATACTCAGCACCGTTTATTGTAGCGGCCTGTAAGGCTTCCATATTCGTCATTCCGCCCATTTGCAGCAGCCAAAGTTCCCAATGTGCACCAAGTCCCTGTAATTGACCATGAGCACCAAGGTTGACTTTAATGCCAATATCAGAAAGTTCTTTGGCTGTCTCTGAAACCAAAATAGGTCCGTTTTCGTATTCTTCCTGTGGAAGTTTGGTGCGATGTCTTGATCTGGAATCAACAATTTGTCGCGGTGTGAAATTCAGTAAACGTTCGTTTTCCCACACATTATCTTTTTCGTAGAAATAATATTCACCGTTAATTCCGCCGTAATTTACTATCAGCGTAGGAGTATAACCTGTGTTGCTATTTCCCCAAAGTGTTTTTACATCCTTATAAACCGGGGCGATTGGGATGTTATGTTCTATCCCGGTATGCCCGTCAACAATCATATTCATATTGTGTAAAAAGGTGCTTCCACCTTCAGGAACTACATTCATTTCCAGTTCCTTTGCAGCCTGCATAATTTGCTGACGCTGTTCACGACGAGGCTGGTTGTAACTTTTAACCGAAGTCGCTCCAAAAGCTTTAGTTCTTCGTAGCGCAGATCTAGCATCGTCCAGATTATTGATCACCGCTTTAAAATCTCCCTCAGCGCCGTAAAGAATAATTCCTGTGGAATAAATTCTGGGTCCAACCATTTCACCGGCCTTTACCATTTCTGCCATACTAAAAATGCTTTCGCTTAAAGCCGAAGGATCGTGTACAGTTGTTACCCCAAACGCCATGTTTGCATATAAAGGCCAGTGTTTTTTAGGTGTTAAACCATATCTAAATGCGCCAATATGGGCGTGGGCATCAACAATTCCCGGCATTATGGTTTTTCTTTCAAGGTCATAAACTTTCGCATTGCTGGGAATAGTTACTTCGGAAGCTTCGCCAATAGAAACAATCTTATTTTCTTCAATTAAAATGCTTCCGGTTTCGATTACTTTATCACCATCCATAGTGATAATTCTGGCGTTGGTAAATGCGATTTTTCCTTCCGGAACATCGGATTTTAGCTGAAGCCCAATTTTTGTCCCCTTTTCAGTAATATCGGGAATGGAATCCGGCGAGTTTTTCAGAAAAGTAAAACGCTCTGAAACTTTATTGGTAAAATATTCGTCACCTAAAGTCCAGTGAACATTTTCGCTGTTGTTAGACCAATGCAGGTTCATCCCAGCGTCTTTGGTAATTTGAGTTACCGGGATGGTTTTGGTGTTATTGTCTAAATCTAAAGGTCTTCCTGTTAATGTTAGCGGTGCAAGATAAGCCTGGTGCAAATGGCTAAAAACAACCCATTTATTATCGGGGCTTGGCACGATACGGTTAGCGTGTTTTGAATTAATATGCGTGTGTTCGTCATTTCCGCTCAGGTCTATACTTTTTAAGCTTTTTTCCAGGCTGCCCATAAGCGCCCCGCCAGTTTGAAAGAAGATTCGGGAATCGTCTTTGCTGTACATTGGGAAATCTCCCGAATCGTGGATTTTCTTTTTATTTTCCCCGGAAGCACTTATCGTGTAAATTCCCGGTTCTTTGCTAAATGTTTGTCCCTGGTCGCTATTACCTCTTTCCTTTACAAAAGCAATTTGTTCCCCATCATTGGAGAAAGCAGGGTTTCTGTAAATTCCTTTTTCTGAAGTTAATTTTTCAGGATTCCTTCCATTTAATCCAACCTTCATTAAAGCACCCATTTCAGTATCATTCCATGTCACATAAACAATCTCTTTTCCGTCTGGGGAAAAGGCGGGTTCGAATTCAAAATCCTCAGCATTGGTTATTCGCTGAGGTTTTCCATTCGGTAAAGACTTTTTCCAAAGATAACCTACCGCATTAAAAACAAGGGTCTTTCCATTAGGCGAAGTCACCGCATGACGAATCACTTTCGGATTAAATTCTTCTGAAAACACCTGGTGTTCGCTATGGTGAGTTTCTGCGATTTCTATGGTATTTTCAACCTCAAACGGAATTACTTCAGAATCATAATTTTCAATATTCACCTTGTTGATTTTTCCTTCGCTCCAGAATACAATTTCTTCTCCTGAAGGCATCCAACTAAATCCGGGATAAACGCCAAAAATTGCCCAGGCTTCTTGCTGGTCTTTGCTCAACTTGTCGTAAACCGGCCATTCTTCACCGGTTTCCAGGTCATGAATGTATAAAACCGATTTTGTTCTCACCCTTTTTATAAAAGCGAGTTTCTTGCCATCGGGTGAAACCTGTGGTCGTGCTGCGCCGCCGGGACCGCCGGTTATTGTGGTGTTTTCGCCGGTTTCAAAATCATATCTTTTAATTACGTAAATCTGCTTATTCGGATCTTTATTGTACTGGAACATTCCGCCGGGGTACATATCTTCACTGTAATAAAGATAGCGTCCATCTGGAGAAATGCTGGGCTCGTTTACATCCTGCTGATCGTTTTTACGCTCGGTAAGTTGCAAACCACCTTCGCCACCAATATGGTATAACCACATTTCGCCGGCGCCCAAAGAACGGCCGGAAGTAAAGTGTTTTCTGGCTATGATCGCGTTTCCATCAGGAGTCCAAACAGCATTGTTCAACAATCGAAAATCTTCTTTAGTAAGTTGCGTTGCATCTTTACCATCGGCGTTCATAATCCAGATATTGTCCCCACCACCGGCATCGCTGGTAAAAGATATTTTAGTGCCATTGGGACTAAAACGAGGCTGGACTTCGTAAGCCATTCCGGTTCTAAGAATTTCAGCTTTCCCACCGCTTATCGGCATTTTATAAATATCACCTAAAAGGTCGAAAACAATGGTTTTTCCATCGGGAGAAACATCGAGGTTTATCCAGGTGCCTTCGTCGGTTCGCAAGGGAACTTCTTTAATATTCCAGTCGTCTGAATAAGGATCATTGACATCCCATTTCTTTTCTTCTTTTTCTTGTGAAATCAGGTTTGGAGTGGCCAAAAGTATAAAGATGGCCGGGAGGAATTTTTTAAACATAGTGTGGTTTTTTAACGAGGCTAAATATACTATGAAAAGCTTAAAAGCTCTAATTGGATTAGCTGATTTAAAATTTCGGTCTCATTATTTTGTATATCTCGCTAGAGACCTAAAGGGCTAAATTGAATTAAAAGTGTCACGTCGAGCGCAGTCAAGACGTTTTTGTTCGAGCCTTCGACTGCGCTCAGGGAGATAAAAACTAATTTTAGGTTTTTAAATGGATAAGTATTTTATCAAATTGAGTACTTTTAAGTAAGTTTGGTTTGAAATATCCCTGAAAATTATTGAAATGAACAAACCTGAAGTCTGGTTAAGAGGAAAAGTAGCTGATGTTCCCGATTTACTGCAACCCGCCGCCCACGCTTTATTACAATCCCGGGAGGAAGTAGAAAAATACATGAATGATTTTCCTGAAGAATTATTGTGGGAAAAACCGGCAGGGCGGGCTTCGGTTGGATTTCATTTGCAACATTTAACCGGGGTGGTAGATAGAATGCTGACTTACGCAAAAGCCGAAAAATTATCTGAAACTCAATTTGAATATTTAAAAAATGAAGGAAAATCGAATGAAGAAATTTCCGTGGAATTCCTTGTAAATAATTTTCAGGAAAAAGTAGACGAGGCACTCAATTTTCTTAAAAATACTCCTGAAAATATCCTGACGAATTTTCGGCCGGTGGGAAGAAAAGAATTGCCTTCAACGGTAATCGGTTTGCTTTTTCACGCTGCAGAACATAGTCAGCGGCACGTTGGGCAACTTTTAGTGACGGTGAGTGTTTTAAAGGACTTAGATTCCCGATAAATATCGGGACAGGTTCTGAAATAAATTCAGGATGACGATAAAGAAAATTTTAAATAGTTCCCACTTCCTGCAAGGTTTAGCAAACCTTGTAGGTTTTCTTATGTAAATGAATACCTGTGAGGTATAAAAAAACCTCGCAGGAAATAGAATTTTAATAATCTAAAAAGGCAAATTGCTTAAATCCACATTTCCGCCGGAAATAATAATTCCCACTTTTTTACCTCGAAATTTCTCTTTTTCACGTAAAACCGCTGCAAAAGCAACCGCGCTGGAAGGTTCCACTACAATTTTCATTCGTTCCCAGATAAGTTTCATAGCCGCGATGATTTCATCTTCTTCCACTCTTATAATTTCTGAAACCTTATCTTTTATAATCGGGAAATTCTTATCGCCAAGATTGGTTTTTAGTCCGTCTGCAATGGTATTCGTGGTTTCATTGAATTCGATTTTTCCGCTTTTTAAAGAACGATAGGCATCGTCAACTTCAAATGGTTCGGCACCAATAGTTTTACAGTTTTCAGAAGAAAAATTTACGGCAAGTGCGGTTCCGGCAATAAGTCCGCCGCCGCCCACAGGAGTAATTATCAGATCCAGATCAGGAACATCTTCAAGCAGTTCTTTTGCTGCAGTTCCTTGACCGTAGATCACGTTAAGATCGTTAGAAGGATGTAAAAAAGTAGCACCGGTATCCTTTTGTATTTTTTTTGCAGCTGCTTCGCGTGCTTTTATATTGGGTTCACATTCGGTAATCTGGCCACCATAGGTTTTAACTGCATCTTTTTTCACTTGTGGGGCAGAAGAGGGCATAACGATATAAGCAGGAATTCCCAGGCTTTTTGCCGATAACGAAACCGCCTGGGCAAAATTACCCGAGGAATGAGTGACTACGCCTTTTGCACGTTCGTCAGCGCTTAGCGCCAAAATTGCTGCGGTTGCGCCACGCATTTTAAAAGCGCCCATTTTCTGAAAATTCTCACATTTAAAATAAACTTCGGTTTCGGCCATCGCGCTTAATAAACGCGATTGCATTACCGGTGTGCGGTGAATATACGTGGCAATTTTTGAATGGAGTTTGGTAAATTCTTCTTTACTTATCATTATCACTGATTTCAACCTATAAAATTAAAGATTTTTCCTCAGTAAAAAATTTAAATTCAGTTTAGAAAAATCGCCTATTTTTCTTCTTCAATAGGAACAGAAAGCACTGGAATTTCTGAATTTTTAAATAATTCTACCGAAACACTTTCCGCAAATAGATTGTAAAAGAAACTGTGCTTATGGGTGCCAACAATTAGAATATCAGCTTTTAGTTTTTTGGCTTCCTCAAGCACGGTTTCCACGGTAGAACCCTGAATTAAAAGGGCATCAGATTCTATATTTTTATCGATGAACATATCGCGGATTTGCTGCAATTCTTTGTGCTCGGTTTTGAGTTCATCGGCACGCATATCGCGTATATATTGCGGTCCTGTTTGGTACCCTACAAAATCGGGATCTGGGGCGGCCACGTGGACCACCCAGATTTTTGCCCCGAACTTTTCAGCAATACTTTCAGCGTAAGCCATAAGTTCTCCCACAGCATCGTTAAAATCTACCGCTACAAGAATATTTTTGAACGTTTTCATATGCTGAATTTTTTAAATTAATATCCTCTATCGCGTTTAACCACGTTTTTAAGTTCTTCTTCGTCCTTCATTCTTTCATAATTCTCTATAATTTGAGGAACCACAGAATTTGGGTGTGTAACACTGGCCACGTGAGGGGTAACCCTAATTTTAGGGTGTTTCCAAAAGGGGTGTTCGTCCCTAATAGGTTCTTCCCAAAAGACATCTAAGGCAGCACCGGAAAGATGGCCGTCGTCTACTTTGGCTAGTAAATCTTGTTCAACTAAATGTTGACCTCTGGCAACGTTAATCACGTATGCGCCTTTAGGTAATTTTTCAAACAATTCTTTATTGAGAATATTTTCGGTTTCCGGAGTTAAGGGAAGCATATTTACCAAAATATCTGACTGCTCCAAAAATTCATCGAATTCATCTTCCCCGGCAAAACTCTCTACATCCTCAAATTCCTTTTTATGTTTTGAAAAACCAATAACCTGGAATCCGTTTTTCAATAAACATTTTGAAACACTTTGCCCAAGGTTACCTATTCCTAGAATACCAACTTTAACATCATTATTTCTGGTGTAAGGAATGGGTTCCCATGTCTCATTTAGCTGACTTTCCCTGTAATGTAGCAAGTTTCTTTGATGCGCCAGAACCAGGCTCAGCACAAAAGTTCCCATATCTTCTGCCAGGCGATCGTCTACAACTTTGGTTATTTTTATGTTTTCTGGAAGCTCAGCATCACTGGTAATATGGTCTACCCCGGCACCCATTGAGGCAATGACTTTTAGGTTTGGGTAATTCTGAAAAATCCCGCGGGGATGATTCCAGCTTAAGGCGAATTCTACCTCTTCCTTATCGTGGTCTTCGGGATATACATAAACATTTAAACCCGGATGTTGATTTTTTAAAGCTTCAACCCAATCTTTCGGGTCTTTACCCGGACTAACTACTAAAAATGACATTCTATTTATTTTTTTTGAATGGTTAATATTTTAGCTCACAAAGGCACTGTACCCAGTAATGGCACGGCCTACAATGAGCGAATTTATTTCTTTTGTTCCTTCGTAACTATAAATGGCCTCGGCATCAGCTACAAAACGGGCAACATCATATTCAAGAAGAATACCGTTTCCGCCCATCACCTCACGGGCACGGCTCACTACATCCCTGGTGCGCATACTACAGAAAACTTTAGCTAAAGAGGCGTGTTCATCTGTAAGTAAGTCGGCATCCTGCATTTCAGAAAGTCTGAAAACTAAAGTTTGCATCGCGGTAAGGTTGGAGAGCATTTCTACCAAATGATTTTGAATTAATTGGTAGGAGGCAATCGGTCTCCCAAATTGCTCCCTTTTTCTGGTATATTTTAGAGCGCTTTCATAAGCACCACGGGCACAGCCAACTGCCTGCCAGGCTACTCCCGCGCGGGTCATTCGAAGAACTTTTGCGGTATCTTTAAAAGAATCTGCTTTTTGCAACCTGTCACTTTCGGGCACTACACAGTCGGTTAGGGTAATAATGGCGTTTTGCACAATTCGCAAGGCCATTTTATCCTCCATTTTTTCTGCCGTATATCCCGGATTTCCTTTTCTTACAAGAAAGCCTTTAACCTGGTTGCTATCTTCGTCGCGAGCCCAAATAATAATCACGTCGGCAAAAGTGGCATTACCAATCCATTTTTTCTGTCCGTTTAAAATCCAGTTCTCGCCATCAAATTTGCACGTGGTTTCGAGACCACCAGCCACGCCAGAACCAACATTTGGTTCTGTAAGGCCAAAAGCACCAATAGCGTCCAGTTTTTGCATCTTCGGAAGCCATTCCTGCTTTTGATCTTCGCTTCCGCATAGGTAAATAGATCCCATGGCAAGTCCGCTATGCACACCGAAAAATGTTGAAATTGAAACATCTACACGGGCAATTTCCTGTGCGATGATACCTTCCATTAAAAACGGAAGGTTAGGGCAGCCGTAACCTTCATAAGGCACGCCTGTAATATTTAATTTTTTGAATTTGTCTATGATTTCGTGCGGAAATTTAGCACGGTTCCAATGGTCGTTTACCAAAGGTCGAACTTCATCTTCCATAAAATTGCGCACATCCATTTGAAGTTGGCGTTGCTCATCGGTAAGTTTAAGGTCTAGATTGTAAAAATCGCCGGTAATGGGAGGAAGGTCACTTTGGCCTTTTTTACGTTTGGTTTTTAACATTTTCATCAAACCTTTAAGTTGGCGCTCATCCAGCTGACCCAAACTTTTCATCGCTTCTGAAAGGTCTATTTGCTCATTTATTTTTGCTAGTTGATCCATATCAACCGACTTTAATAGGTTGATGGTGTTTTTTACTTTTCTAAAAACGGACATAAGGTGTTTGATTGGTGTAGTTCTAAAATTAGGAATTAAAACTGCGTACGGTTGTTAAAGCTTTCCGAAGAAAACGTCAAAAAAAATACCGCTGAATGCAGCGGTATTTAAGTAATAATTATGGCTTAGAATTTTATAAATTAAAAGCTTTCTTTACCTTATCAACATAATCAAGTTTTTCCCAGGTAAACAGTTCAACTTCTTTCTTTACTTCTCCTGAATACGGACTTTTAAAAATCTTGGTAATGGTTCTTGGTTCTTTCCCCATATGCCCGTATGCGGCAGTTTCACGATAAATAGGGTTTCTAAGTTTCAGTCGGTTTTCAATGGCCCAGGGTCGCATATCAAAAATTTCAGCAACTTTTTGAGCAATTTCACCATCCTTCATATCTACTTTAGAAGTTCCGTAAGTTTCCACTGAAATTGAAGTTGGTTTTACCACTCCAATGGCGTAAGAAACCTGCACTAAAACTTCATCTGCTAGTCCGGCAGCAACCAGATTTTTCGCAACGTGCCTGGCAGCATAAGCCGCAGAACGGTCTACTTTACTAGGGTCTTTCCCAGAAAATGCTCCGCCGCCGTGAGCACCTTTACCACCGTAAGTATCTACGATTATTTTTCTTCCTGTAAGTCCGGCATCGCCGTGGGGGCCGCCAATTACGAATTTTCCGGTAGGGTTTATATGATAAGTAATATCATCGTTAAATAGTTTTTGAACATATTTCGGCAATTGCTCTTTTACCCTTGGAATAAGGATTTCAAGAATATCTTTCTTGATCTTTTTGAGCATTTCATCATCATTCTCGTCAAAATCGTCATGCTGAGTGGAAACCACAATAGCCACTATTTTCTGAGGAACGTTATCATCGCTATATTCAATAGTAACCTGGCTTTTTGAATCGGGACGTAAGTAAGGAATATCCTTGCCTTCGCGCCTTAATTTCGCTAATTCGATAAGTATTTTGTGAGAAATATCTAATGCCAGGGGCATATAATTTTCGGTCTCATTGGTGGCATAACCAAACATCATTCCCTGGTCTCCGGCACCCTGTTCTTCTTTATTAGTGCGATCTACACCCTGGTAAATTTCCTGGGATTGTTCGTGGATTAAAGAAATAACTCCGCAGGAATCCCCGCTAAATTTATAAGCACCTTTTGTATAACCAATATCATTGATTACTTCACGGGCAATATTTTGCACGTCTAAATAGGTGTTGCTTCTAACCTCGCCGGCAAGAACAACCTGACCGGTAGTGACCAAAGTTTCACATGCGACTTTGGAATCTTCATCAAATGCAAGGAAGTTATCAAGTAAAGTATCGCTAATCTGATCTGCGATTTTATCTGGGTGTCCTTCAGAAACACTTTCTGAAGTAAATAAATAAGCCATATTTTTAAATTAGTTTAAAAAATACGGGTTGAATTTGACGGGAAAAGCTAAGGGAGTAGTGATACTGCTTTAGCATTTTTCTTACACTTCTTAAAGTATAAAAGGGTTGCAATCAGTCAAATCCTTCCCTTTATTAATTCGGATACAAATGTATAAAAATAACTCAGACTCAAACTTTCTTTAACCTACTTTTTCGTACTGTTGAAATGTTTTAGAAATTAACTTTAAAATCGAAATATAGAGTTTTGATTTTATAAATCTGAAATAGAGCCTGTTAGGTTTTGTTTTCTATTAAAAAATAAATTATAAATAATTTTAAGGCGATTAAATTCTTGATTACTCAATTTTAACCGATAATAATTTTTTTTCCATAAAAATGAAGCTTGGGTTTGGATATTAAAAATTTCTACCCTTATCTTTGTACCAAACAAAACAACGAAAATGTACCAGGTAATTTGCAATATGATGCGTATGATGATGTGGAAAACTTCCGCAGCGCGCTCAATTGCTTAATCCTGAAAAGATATAAATTGCAAAAAGCCGCTGCCAATCGCAGCGGTTTTTTGCATTTAAAGAGAGTCATTTCCGAGAAAGCGGAAATCTAAGGTTAGATTGAAATTAAAAATGAGATTCCCGCCTTCGCGGGAATGAAAAAGAAAATATTATGATTAAGGCAATAAATATTATGATGATGTGCACTATGATGATGTGTATGTGTATGCGACACATGAAATGCTATTGCCAAAACCGAATGTAACTTAGTTTGTTTAGAGTTCAATTTAAAGGTCCCCTTGGTAATAGCTACTTAAGGGGATTTTTTTTATTAAAACCAGTCATTCCCACGAAGGTGGGAATCTATCAAAAGCAAAATCAAGCTTCTAAAATTGAAGCAAAACAAAATTTTAAAAAAACTAGAAATTATGAGTACTCAAAAATTTTCAACTAACGCATTACACGCCGGTCACGATACTAAAGCTAACGGAGGAACAAGGGCGGTGCCAATTTACCAAACTACTTCTTATGTTTTCAATAATTCAGATCACGCTGCCAATTTATTTTCCCTGGCAGAGCCTGGTTATATTTATACCCGTTTAAATAATCCTACTAACGATATTCTGGAACAACGCCTTGCAGCCCTGGAAGGCGGAATTGCCGCGGTTGTAACTGCTTCAGGCACGGCCGCAATTAATACCACGCTTTTAACGCTATTAAAAACCGGCGATCATATTGTGGCTTCCAGCAGCTTATACGGCGGTACTTACAATCTCCTGAGTGTAACTTTACCGAGATTTGGAATTAACACCACTTTCGTAGATCCGGAGAATCCCGAGAATTTTAAAAAGGCAGCAAAAGAAAACACTCGGGCGATTTTTGTGGAATCACTGGGGAACCCAAAATTGGATGTTTTAGACCTTAAAGCAATTTCCGCACAAGCTAAGGCGCTTAAAGTTCCATTTATAGTCGATAATACTGTAGCAACGCCTTCCTTACTAAAACCGATTGAATACGGGGCCGATATTGTAATAGAATCGCTTACCAAATACATAGGCGGTAACGGCACTTCCCTGGGGGGCGCCATTATAGATGCTGGTAACTTTAACTGGGCCAATGGAAAATTCCCTGAATTCACCGAACCATCGCCGGGATACCACGGACTTGTTTATCACGAAGCTTTAAAGGAAGCTGCCTTTATTGCAAAAGTTAGGATTGAAGGCCTTCGGGATCACGGTGCGGCCTTAAGTCCGTATAATGCATTTCAGATTATACAAGGTTTGGAAACCCTGGAAATTAGAATCAAACAGCATAGTGAAAATGCACTGGAACTCGCTAAATGGCTCGAGCAGCAGGAGGAAGTAAAATGGGTGAATTATCCTGGGCTTGAAAGCAGCAAGTATAATAAACTCGCCAAAGAATACCTTCCAAAAGGGCAAAGTGGTGTGGTTACTTTTGGAGTAGAAGGCGGCTTCGAATCGGCGAAAGTTGTGGCTGATGAAACAAAACTTTTCTCCCTGGTTGCCAATATTGGAGATACGAAGTCTTTGATTATTCATCCTGCAAGCACCACGCATCAGCAACTGGACGAAAAACAACAGGCTACCGCCGGAGTTACGCAAGACCTTATTCGTCTTTCGGTAGGTTTGGAAGCTGTAGAAGATTTAAAAACAGATCTAAAAGAGGCTTTTGCTAAAATTCAGAAAAAAGCACTGGTATAATTTATTGTTGGTGGAAAGGCAAAGGAAAAAGCACCCAGGTTAAGTCTTTTTCCTTTTGCTCTTTCTAAATCGAAAAAAGAAAAAAATGCTTCAGGAACTCTGTTTAAAAGATTTTGAAAATTCCGCGGGAACGGTTCAGGATATTTATTTGAGCTTTCAGCAGTTTGGACAAAATTCCGAAACTGCGCCGGTGGTTTTAATAAATCATGCGCTTACCGGAAATTCCCAAATAACCGGGAAACTGGGCTGGTGGACCAAAATAGTAGGTCCTCAAAAATGCATTGATACCGATAAGTACAGTATTCTGGCCTTTAATATTCCTGGAAATGGTTTCAACGGAAAAAAGGAACATCTAATTGAAAATTACAAGGAATTTACGCTCCGGGATATTGCCAGGATTCAAGCTTTAGCGCTTCAGCAATTAAAAATCGAAAAACTTTTTGCTATAATTGGCGGTTCTATTGGAGGTGCCCTTGCCTGGGAACTGGCTGCTTTAAAACCTGGTTTAGCCAAAAATATCATTCCCATAGCCACAGATTATAAGGCAACAGATTGGGTGTTGGCAAATTGTAAAGTTCAGGAGCAAATTTTGAATAATTCCAAAGAGCCGGTGAAAGATGCGAGAATGCATGCAATGACCTTTTACAGAACGCCACAATCGCTAAGCAAAAAGTTTAACCGAACAAAAGAAGAGGTGAAGCCTTGTTATAAAGTGGAAGGCTGGTTGCAGTTTCACGGAGATAAACTAGAAGAGCGGTTTCAATTAGCTTCTTATAAATTAATGAATCATTTGCTGACTACCATAGACATTAGTAAAGGCAGCGGTAATTACCTGGAAGCCGCAAAGCAAATAGAGGGAGATATTCATATTGTAACCGTAAATTCAGATTGGTTTTTCCTGGCCGATGAGAACTGGGATACTTATGTAAACCTTTCGCTTGTAAAAAATAATGTAAGCATACACGAAATAAGATCAATTCACGGGCACGATGCGTTTTTAATTGAAGCTTCGCAATTGTCCAGGTTTTTAAAACCGGTATTTGAGACCAACACTGAAGAAAATGAAACCAGCAAAATGCTGAAAGCAAAAAGTTTCAACAAACAGGCTAAGGAAGATAGGTCTGTTTCAAATTCCCAAATTTGGGGTTAAAATATAAATTGATGAAGAAAGTGAACATCATTTTGTTTGGAATTGGTAACGTAGGCAGTACTTTGATCCAGCAATTACTCGGTGCAAAAGAGCAGTGGGAAAAGCATTCCGGGGTTTCGGTAAGTATTCCTGTGATTGCCAATTCTAGCAAAGCTCTTTTTAATGCCGAAGGGATTTCTGAAAACTGGCAAAAAGATTTCAAAAAATCTGCTGAAAAGTACAAATTGGAAGATATCCTGGATTTTACAAAAGATAACGACCTGGAACATCTTATCGCGATAGATGCCACGGCGAGCAAGGAATTTGTGGATATTTATATTCGGCTAATTCAAAACGGCTTTAACCTGGTAGCGGCCAATAAAGTAGCTAATACACTTTCTGCCGATTTTTATAACGAATTACGAAAAGAATTAGATTACCACGGAAAATATTTTCACTACGAAACCAATGTAGGTGCCGGTCTGCCAATTGTACAAACCGTACAGGGCTTGCACCAGGCGGGAGAAAAAGTCACTAAAATCAGGGGTGTTTTTTCCGGTTCGCTGAGTTTTATTTTCAATACTTTTTCTGAAAACAAAGAAAAGTTCTCTGAAGTTTTGCGAAAAGCTGGAAAATTGGGATATACAGAACCCGATGCCCGGGAAGATCTTTCAGGAAATGATGTTGGAAGAAAGTTATTAATCCTGGCGCGCGAGCTTCAGCTGGAAAAAGAATTTAAGGAAGTTAAAATTCAATCCTTAATTCCGGAGAAATTAAACGGACAAACTTCCGCGGAAGAATTTCAGCGGAGAATAGGTGAGCTGGACGAAATATTTTTTAAGCATAAAAAAGAGCAAAATAAAGATCACGTACTAAGGTATATTGGAGAAATTGAAGTAGGAAGCGCCAACCTGGAGGCAAAACTTATTTCTGAACCTAAAAATAGCGCACTTGGACAAATTAAAGGCGCTGATAATATTTTTGAGATTTACACCGAGTCTTACGGCGACCAACCGCTGGTTATTCAGGGTGCCGGGGCAGGAGCAGCGGTAACCGCTCGCGGTGTGGTTAGCGATGTGCTTAAATTATCGCAAAGACTAAATTAAAAACAACAAAACCAACAATTATGCATTTTGAAACCGAAGCCATTAGAACACAAAACGAACGCACACAGTTCCAGGAGCATTCCACGCCTCTGTACTTAACGTCCAGTTATGTTTTTGATGATGCCGAAGATATGAGAGCTTCATTTTCTGAAGAAAAAGAACGCAATATTTACAGCAGATTTACCAATCCTAACACTTCAGAATTTACTGAAAAAATAGCCAAAATGGAAGGGGCAGAAGCAGGTTTTGCTTTTGCAACCGGAATGAGCGCAGTATTTTCAAGTTTAGCTGCACTTTTAAATAGTGGTGACCATATAATTTCGGCACGATCGGTTTTTGGTTCTACGCATAGTTTGTTTACCAAGTTTTTTCCAAAATGGAATATTTCGCATACTTATTTTAATGTGGACGAAGTTGATAAAATTGAAAGTTTAATAAAGCCGGAAACTAAAATCATTTTTGCCGAAACCCCTACCAATCCCGGTGTAGATGTTTTGGATTTGGAAGTCTTAGGTGGAATTGCTAAAAAGCACAATCTTATTTTAATTATAGATAACTGCTTTGCTACGCCCTGGCTTCAGAATCCTATAAAATTTGGGGCGCATTTGGTAATTCATTCGGCTACAAAATTAATAGACGGGCAGGGCCGCGTCCTGGGCGGTGTAACAGTTGGAAATGCCGATCTTATTAGGGAAATCTACCTGTTCTCAAGGAATACGGGGCCGGCTTTGTCGCCGTTTAATGCCTGGGTGCTTTCTAAAAGTTTGGAAACGCTTGCAGTACGTTTGGATAAACATTGTGAAAACGCCGAAAAAGTAGCAGAATTTTTGGTAACTGAAGCCAATGCCGAAAATGTGAAGTACCCTTTTTTAAAGTCACACCCGCAGTACGAGATTGCCAAAAAGCAGATGAAAAAAGGAGGGAATATCGTCTCATTTGAGATTAAGGGAGGCATTGAAGCTGGTAGGAAATTTATAGACGCTATAAAACTCTGTTCAAGATCGGCAAATTTAGGAGATACCAGGAGCATTGTTACGCATCCTGCATCTACCACCCACAGCAAATTGAGTGAAGAAGACAGATTAGAAGCGGGGATAAAGCCCGGCTTGGTGAGGATTTCAGTAGGTTTGGAACACGTAGATGATGTGATAGATGATTTAAAACAGGCTTTAAAATCAATTTAGTAATGGTAGTTTCAGAAGCAACAGGGTTTTTTGATTTTTCCGTAGAGAGAGCAATAATAAATGCGAAAAAGTCAATAATTAAGTATATTCGCAATATGCTTTCAAAAAAGACCAAATACGGTATTAAAGCCCTGGCGTTTATCGCCAAAAAGGGAGATAGAAAACCCGTACAAGCTTCAGAGATCTCAAAAAGTGAAAATATCTCGCAGAAATTCCTTGAAAGCATACTTCTGGAATTGCGAAAATCGGGATTTTTAGGGTCTAAAAAAGGTAAAGGTGGTGGTTACTATTTAATTAAAGAACCTGAAGATATTCGAATGACTTCAGTAATTCGGGTTTTAGAGGGACCTATTGCGATGGTGCCTTGTGTGAGTCTTAATTACTACGAAAAGTGTGACGACTGCCCCAGTGAAGAAGCCTGTTCAGTACATAGTTTAATGATTCAGGTAAGGGATAGTACCCTAAAGGTTCTGGGAGATAATACTTTAGCCGATATTTCTGCTAAGAAATAAGAATAAGAGAAATAAATGTTAAATACTGAAATTTAGGCCATTAAAAATTGGTCTGCTAAAAAAACAAAGTTACTTTTGCTATATAACCTACTAACCCGATAGGTTAATAGAATTTAAACAAGAAGCAGTATGATACTGGATCAGGTAAAATCTAAAAGCAATTATAAAAAAGACAGTACTTCTGAGAAGCCCTTACGAAGTATTTTAAAAACGGTGAGTTGGAGAATTGTAGGAACCATAGATACGATTGTTATATCCTGGGTTCTTACAGAAGAAATTGAAACCGCACTCGCTATTGGGTCGGTAGAATTGGTAACTAAGATGATCCTTTATTTTGGCCACGAGCGGCTTTGGAACATGATCAGTTTTGGAAAAGAATAAAATTGCGTTTTAGCAAAGTATATAAAGAATAGTATTAGGTCCTGAAACGGCCATAAAATTTGTAAAAGATGAAACGGTACAGCGAAAATGAATTAAAGATCCTCAACCAGCAGTTTAAGGGAATTACGCCGGCTGAGATCGTACAATGGGTGATATCAAACTCGGCAAGGCCGGTTATCACTACCAATTTCAGACCTTATGAAGCTGCAATTTTGCACGCGGTTTCAGAAATAGATCCGGTAATAAAAGTAATTTGGTGCGATACCGGTTACAATACGCCGCAAACTTATAAACACGCGAAACAAGTGATAGACCAGTTATCGCTTAACGTTAAGCTTTACACACCAAAGCAAACCGCTGCTTATCGTGACGCGCTTTTTGGTGGAATCCCTGATATTAATAATCCTCAACATGAAGAGTTCACTAAACAGGTGAAACTGGAACCTTTTCTGCGGGCAATGCGTCAGCAAAATCCAGATGTTTGGTTTACCAATCTCAGAAAGGGCCAAACAAGTTTTAGGGATAGTATAGATGTTTTAAGCTACAGCAAAGACGGAATTTTAAAAGTGAGTCCGTTTTACCATTGGAGCGATGAAAAACTAGATGCTTATTTAGAGCAAAATGAACTGCCAAACGAGTTTAAATATTTTGACCCTACCAAAGTTCTGGAAAACCGTGAATGCGGTCTACACGCTTGATAAATTCAAATGAAAAAAGAGCAAAAATATACTGTGATGTGCCGTTCACTAATGTGTATTACCTGCACTTAAAAGAAGCTTTTTATAAAAATTATAAAAGGTCCTTTTAAATGAAATATCAAAAAAAGGACTTTTTTATTAAATACCTGTTTTTCAGGTTTCAATTTAAAAATTATCGATAATGCAAAGTTTTAGAACCGAAATAGAAAACCCAATTGTAGAGCAAGATATCCTTGATTTAGAAAAGAAAATCAGGTTGTTTCGTGAGGGAAAAGCAGATGAAGAGAAATTCCGAAGCCTGCGTTTAGCACGTGGGGTTTACGGGCAACGACAGGCAGGCGTACAAATGGTTCGAATAAAATTGCCGTTTGGAAAAGTAACTTCAGAACAGCTGCACAGAATAGCCGATGTTTCTGATGAATATTCCAAAGGCCGTTTGCATATCACTACGCGGCAGGATATCCAAATCCACCATGTGAGTTTAGACAGAACGCCGGAACTTTGGGCGCAGCTGGAAAGAGATGATATTACTTTGCGTGAAGCCTGCGGAAACACGGTAAGAAACGTAACTGCTTCCCCAACCGCGGGAATTGATGTAAACGAACCTTTTGATGTTTCTCCCTACGCACACGGAACTTTCCAGTTTTTCCTTCGGAACCCAATTTGCCAGGAAATGGGAAGAAAATTTAAAATTTCTTTCTCTTCTTCAGATGAAGATACTGCCTTAAGTTACATTCATGACCTTGGTTTTATCGCTAAGTTGAAAGACGGAAAACGCGGATTTAAAGTGATGCTAGGTGGTGGACTCGGTTCACAGCCAAGACACGCCGATGAGCTCTATGATTTTCTTCCGGTTGAAGAAACCCTTCCTTTAATTGAAGGTGTGTTGCGGGTTTTTGATAGGTACGGCGAGCGTGCAAAACGTCTAAAAGCCAGGATGAAATTTCTTGTAAAAGATATAGGAAAAGATGCTTTTATGGAGTTGGTAGCCGAACAAAATACGGCGCTTTCTAAAAACCATCCAAAATTTGAGGTAGAAAAATTTGAAGCTGCACCAGCGCTTCAGGATGTTGAGGTGCCTTCAGTAACAATTGAAGACCAGAAGGATTTTGATACCTGGAAAAGCACAAATGTACTTCCGCAGAAACAGGAAGGCTTGTTTGCGGTTGGAATTCGTGTTCCCTTAGGTGATTTTTATACCGGTGGCGCCAGAGAACTGGCAGATTTGGTTAAAAAATACGCCGGTAATGAGATCAGGCTGAGTTTAAGACAGGATATTTTAATTCGCCACGTGCGGGAAGAATTTTTACCATTTTTCTATTCAGAATTAAAAAAACTGGGCTATGCTGATACCGGTTATGATAAAACCGTGGATATCACGGCCTGCCCGGGAACCGATACCTGTAACCTGGGAATTGCCAGCAGTACAGGAATTGCAGATGTGTTGGAAGATGTTTTAAAAGAAGAATATCCGCAGTTTATAAACGGAAAAGATATTACTATAAAAATAAGTGGTTGTATGAACGCCTGCGGGCAGCATAATATGGCCGAGATCGGTTTCCAGGGAATGTCGGTTAAAGTTGGCAAAACTGTAGCACCGGCAGTTCAGGTGCTATTGGGCGGAGGAACCCTTGGGGATGGCCAGGGCCGTTTTGCCGATAAAGTTGTTAAAGTACCTAGCAAACGCGGGCCAGAAGCTTTGCGATTTTTGCTAAACGATTATGAAACAAATGCAAATTCCGAAGAAAAATTTGCGAAATATTACGACAGACAGGGGAAAACCTATTTCTACGATTTATTGAAAGAACTGGCCGATACTTCCAACCTAACAGAAAACGAATTTGTAGACTGGGGGCACGAAGAACCTTATATAAAAGCTGTAGGTGTGGGCGAATGTGCCGGTGTGGTTATAGACCTTATCGCAACATTGTTATTTGAAAGCGAAGAAAAAATAGATAATGCTAAAAGTGCACTGGAAAGAAAAGCCTGGGCAGATAGTATTTATCATTCCTATACATCGATTGTAAATTCAGCCAAGGCTTTATTGCTGGCAGAAGATGTAAAAACCAACACCCAGGCGGGGATTATTTCTCAGTTTGACGAGAGGTTTGTAGACAGTGGTAAAATTGAATTATCGACTTCTTTTAAAGATTTCGTTTATCAAATGAACGCGCATGAGCCAACTGAAGCTTTTGCTAATAAATATTTAAAAGACTCGCATTTGTTCTTAAAAAGGGTAGATGCATTTAGAACAAAGGAGGTACAAAATGTATAATTCACCAAAATTAAGCGTAGTTGGCGCAGGCCCGGGAGATCCGGAATTGATCACATTAAAAGCTCTAAATGCTCTAAAAGACGCCAAAGTGGTGCTTTTTGATGCACTTATAAACCGTGACCTCTTAGAATATGCGCCGCAAGCGGAACATATTTTTGTAGGAAAACGAAAAGATAAGCATCGTTATTCACAGGATGAAATTAACGAGCTTATCGTAAAATATGCCCTGGAAAGAGGCCACGTGGTGCGCTTAAAAGGCGGCGACCCCTTTATCTTCGGAAGAGGATCTGAGGAAATTAATTATGCCAAAAGCAAAGGTTTGGAAACGGCTGTGGTTTCAGGGATAACCTCTTCCATAGCAGTTCCGGCGAATGTTGGGATTCCGCTTACACAACGCGGAACTTCTGAAAGTTTTTGGGTGATTACCGGGACAACCACGGAAAGGAAACTCTCTGATGATGTTCGTCTCGCAGCCCAATCTACCGCTACGGTGGTGATTTTAATGGGGATGGGTAAACTCGCTGAAATTGTAGAGGTTTTTAGCCACTACGGAAAAGAAAATATTCCTGTAGGAATTATTCAAAATGGAACTACCGCCAATGAGCAATCGGGTTTCGGAACCATTAAAAGTATTGAGAAAGTAGTTGCTGAAAAACAATTAACCGCACCTGCCATTATCGTAATTGGCGAAGTAGTTCGCGAAAGCGGACAGCTTAAAGCGGTTTTTGAAAATGTTCAGGAATCCGAATTTCGAAATTCCCCAATTTTAGACTAGTCTATGGAAGAAAGAAACGAATTATACCCGGTTTTTTTAAAAGTCAATAAGCTGAATATTTTGGTGGTTGGCGGGGGAAATGTTGGACATGAAAAATTACATTTTCTGTTTAAATCGAGTCCGAATGCCAATGTAGAAATTGTCGCGAAATGGTTTTTGCCTGAAACAGAAGAACTGGCAAAAAAGCACGGGGCCAAATTAACCAAAGGTAGATATAGACGAAAATATCTTAAAAACCGGCATTTTGTAATCGCGGCTACCAACGATGCGAAATTGAATAAGCGCGTTTACAAACACGCCAAAAAGCGGTATTTACTGGCCAATATAGCTGACACGCCAGAATTGTGTGATTTCTATATGGGCGGAATTGTAAATAAAGGCCACGTAAAAATAGCGATTTCCACGAACGGAAAATCGCCTACCGCGGCAAAGCGTTTACGCCAGTTTTTTGAGGAAGTAATTCCTGAAGATGTAAACCAAATGGTAGAAAACCTGAATGAATACCGAAGCACTATAAAAGGCGATTTTGAAGCCAAAGTAGAGCAAATGAATTCTATAACCGAATCTTTAAAAGTTAAAAACAAGAGTGATGATTAAAACAGATATCCTGATAATTGGGGCCGGCCCAACCGGTTTGTTTACCGTTTTTGAAGCGGGATTACTAAAGTTAAAAACCCATTTAATAGACGCACTGCCGCAACCCGGCGGGCAATGTTCTGAGATATATCCTAAAAAACCGATTTATGATATTCCGGCATTTCCAGAGATTTTGGCGGGAGATTTGGTTGGAAACCTAATGGAACAAATAAAACCATTTGAACCCGGATTCACTTTGGGCGAACGCGCCGAAACTTTAGAAAAACTGGATGATGGTACTTTTATAGTAACTACAAATAAAGGCACTAAACACCACGCACCGGTGGTAGCAATTGCCGGCGGATTAGGTTCTTTTGAACCAAGAAAACCCCCTATTGCTAATATTACAGACTTTGAGGATAAGGGCGTTTCTTATTTTATTAAAGACCCTGAAGTTTATCGCGACAAAAGAGTAGTAATTGCCGGTGGTGGCGATTCAGCTTTAGACTGGGCCATTTACCTGTCCGATGTTGCTGCTGAAGTTGCCCTGGTACACCGTAGGTCAGATTTCCGTGGTGCGTTAGATTCTGTAGAAAGGGTTTCAGAATTGGCTAAACTTGGTAAGATTGAAATGATTACCAATGCTGAGGTTGTTGGCCTAAGAGGTGAAGATCAACTTGAACAGGTGGTGATTCGACATAAAGATGAAGCCCGAGGCGAGGAATTTAAAGACGTAGACGATTTTATACCACTTTTCGGATTGTCTCCTAAACTTGGCCCAATTGGAAGCTGGGGACTGGAAATAGAGAAAAACGCGATTAAAGTCGATAATTCTTACGATTATCAGACCAATATTCCCGGCGTTTATGCTATTGGTGATGTAAACACCTATAAAGGAAAATTGAAATTGATCCTTTCCGGATTTCATGAAGCCGCTATTATGTGCCAGAGTGCCTACCAGCGAATTTTTCCTGATAAAAAATATGTGCTTAAATATACCACCGTTGGCGGCGTAACCGGATTTGACGGTAGTAAAAAAGAAGCCAAAAAAGAAGTGGTGCAGAGTATTGGCGTGTAAGCCCCCCTGGCCCCCGAAGGGGGAATTAATTAAAATAAAGTACAATGTTTTAAAGCTTATTAAGCTCCCCTCCTTTTTAAGGAGGGGTGGCCGATAGGCCGGGGAGGTTAAACCCTTCCGTCATTTCTTTGGAATGCCACCTTCTCTTGAGAAGGGAAGGAGTCTTAAAATCTAAACTTCAAAGTTTTTTTTGGTTTAATCGAATGTTCAAGTTTCAGGAGTAGGGATGAGGACTTGTCGGCTTAACCATTTGTTTCCTGGGTTCTAAAATTAAACTTTTTTCACGCGATACCCAATATTTGCGATGAGTTGTTGTTAGCGTATTAAAACGGTAAGTTATCTTTTTCCTGTTCCTCGCTCTGAGTTGCTAAAGCACTCAAAGCTTCAACAACTTCTTTTTTGTTGAAAATATTTGAAAGAATTTCTTCTAATTTTTCAATACTATTACCAGTAAATTTTTCTGAGGTTAAATTTGAATATACTGTGAATGGATAAATTTTTAGTGTTGGATGGGCTAGACGAAGGAGAGTAAAAGAATACGAAAGACTAGGAGAATAAATTTTCATAGAATGTATGAATAATTGTTCTCCTTTATAATCTTCACTTGCTTGAAAATCCTGACTAGAATTAGCAGCTAAACTACTAATCGAACCTTGTAGTTTTCCATTGGTAGAATCTTTCAAATAGTTCATCTGAGCATTAAGAAATTCTTTCGGTGTTATTTTATGCTCAGTTTCATTGATAGTTTTAGGCCATAGATTTTTCATTCTCTTTTATTGTTTTTGGATTAAGTTTAAATTTTAAAGGTAAATGATCTGAATAATCTTTATTGACTCTAGAATAACCATTTACATATTTAAGTAATTCTATTTCACCAATTTCAGAAATAATATCTAAATGGTTTTCTTCAAAAGATTCCAGCAAATCGGGTCTAATCATTACTTGATCATAAATATTCCAGAAATAATTAGTATGACTATATGTGTTATAAAAATGTGTGCCTGATACTTTGCCCCTTGAGTTATCTCCAAAGAAATTCCACATTGGATTATAAAAATAGTTGTATTGCCTTTTTTGAATATTTCTCGAAATAGTCAAGGCAATTTCCTTATTGTTAGTATTATGTAAACCTCCAGAATTTACTAAACCTTCCTCAAATGGATTCATATTGAAATCACCAACAACTATGGAATGTTTTGTTTCGTAATTACGCTCTTCTTCCTCAATATCATTTTTCAACTCAGAGCATAATGTTAGGTGATCCCCAGGTTTTGACCAGTTTATTTTAGAAGGAAAATGGGTGATGGTTATTAAATGTTCTTTTATTAATGGATGTGTAAGTAGATATATTCCATAACTACCGTGTCCAGTAATTTCATTTATTTCAATATTTTTTATCGAACTAAAGATTTTTGCTTTATTAAAAATTTTACTTGGAAATCTTTTAAAATCTGGGTTGTAATTTTTTAAAGCTTTAATTAAGTTAGGATTATCAGGATTTTCAAGAAGAATGAGGAAATTAATGTTATGAATGTGAATTAACTCTAATATTTCTTCTATTAAAGGATTTTTGTATGTGTTCCAAAATAGGAAATTGATTTCTTTCATTTTAATATGATCTATAACGGTCTCGGCTATCGCCAGTTGGCGCAATAGAGACACGAGCTTGTCGGCTTAACCATTTTTTTCTTGGTTTCTAAAATTCCACTTTTTCGGCAATATTCGTATTTTGCGATGAAGCGATGTTGTACAAAGGCAATTAAACAGATCTCGATTTTAGTAATAGCTGATTTTTCTTTTATAATAAGCGTTAATATTTCCAGAAATAATTTCCACTTTCTCAGTCCAATTTCCATATTTATCGACCTTATATTTAAATTCTCTAGTTTTGATATTATCAATATTTGGATTATAAGAAAAGTCTTCTTTTGTAGTATAAAACATCATTTCAGGATCATTTTCTGGCCCTTCAGTCATAATTAAATTCCCATAACTATCGTATTTGTAATTACTTTTATTTACTAGCCTAAGTGGTTTTTCAATGTCAGTGTATAATGAATTTTCAGAACTAGAACCAAGAGTTGTATTTAGGTCGGCCCTTCTTTCTTTTTCTAATAAGTTTCCATTTTTATCATATCTATAATGTGTAACAGAATAAGCCTCTCCATTTTTATTTTTAAGGTAAAGAGACCGCAGTAAATCATCTTTAGAATAAAATTCAGTCTTTTCTTGCAAAAGATTTTCAAATTCATCGAGTTTCACATAATTAATTGAATAATTTCCATTAGACATATAATCATATTTTTCTATCTCTTTAAAACTAATTTCTTTAACCTTATCAAAATAATTATAGGTAATAAAAGTCTTTTCTTTTATACCATTTTTGTTCCAGATAATAATTGTTTCAAAAAACAACTTGTCACCTCTATATAATTTTATATTAGTTGGCAAATGTTTATTTCTCTCATAATTCCATTCTATTTCTTCACCGTTATTTTGATCTGAAATTGAAACTAATCTACCCTTACTATCATAATTAAACTTTTTAATAAAAGTTTTATCACCATTTTCTATTCTTCTTTCGATTAGTATATTTTCTTTGTCGTAAAAATTCTTAGCTCTAATTTTATCTTTTATTCTATTTGAAACTAATTTAAAACCTTCTTTATTGAATGAATAAGAATTTGTTTTATCTGATTCAGAGATTTTAAGGTTATCAAGGTAGATGTTATTTAATCTGTCTTGATCATAAACTGTGAAGAGTTCGAGTTCTTTAACTGGACCTGAAATTTCATATTCATCCCTTTTACTTATCATATGAGGAATTGGTGACTGTTTAATTGCTAGAAAAATCGAATCTGGCTCATATATTTCACTTGCAGTTTTCTGATTTGATAAATTAGAGGTTAATAAATCAGAATTTGTTGAAGAATTATTTTTACAAGACAGAAATATTATAGTGATTATTAGAATTTGAGCTAAAAAAAGAGATTTGTTTTTCATTTTTATAAGTTTCTTAATTATTGCTTTTTTACAACTAGTTATATCCCCACTTTTCAATCTATAGCACAGTTCGCTACCGGAGTAAAAGCAGGTTTAATTGTAAGCTTTCCTGTAAATCTATTAAAAATTTGTTAATATGGCTTACGGAAAACCGTAAACCCGGCATAAGCTTTAGAACTGTGAGGTTTTTTAGTAAGCTTTGCCTAAATTTGTTCAAAACAAGAATCCAATGAAGATCAAGCTTAAGAGACTCAATAAAGATTACCATTTTGAAACCGTAAACGAGCGCGGAGACATTGTGCATTTAGACAATAAATCTGATGCCGAACCAAAGGGTGCCAGCCCTATGGATTTATTGCTCCGGGCCATTGCCGGTTGTAGCAGCATTGATATTGTAATGATCTTAAAAAAGCAACACCTGGAACTGGAAGATCTTCAGGTTGAAGTTGAAGGTTTTAGGGAAGATGGTGCGGTGCCCAATGTTTTTAAGGAAATTCAGCTTAGTTTTCTTTTAAAAGGAGATGTACCTGCAGCAAAAGCAAAACGCGCCGTAGATCTTTCTATGGAAAAATACTGTTCGGTTTCTAAAATGCTGGAAAAGGCAGCCGAGATCAATTATGCCATTACTTTAAACGGGGAGCTTATTAATTAGATGAAATCTTTTGAAACCAGGATAGTTAAAACCTGGAAACCTTCGGTATTTTTAAACATTGTTTTTATTATTCTGCTTCTTGGAGGTAGTTCCCTAACATCTATTTTTGATGTAGAAGAGAAGTGGCTTAGAGTTTCCGGCAGTATTGCGTTTATGTTGGGAATGATGGGAGCTTTAAGTCAGTCGTTTATTAAGCCGAAATATCTTGGTGATATCGAGATAGAGGAAACCAGGGTAAATATAACTCTAGCCAATTCTAAAAAGGAATTTTTAATTCCCGATTCGTGACAGGTCGAAGCATTGTTTTTCTAAATTGCTGTGAGCTTTGCTTCTTTAAGAAGTTGGATCTTTCTGCTCTCTGAATTTTTTATATACGTTTTGGTCATAAATACTTGCAGAAAGTATTTCGTCCTGTTTTATAATAACGTCCGTGTTTAACTGAATAGAGTCTACTTCCTTATCAGATTTGGTCTCTAAATCTTTAATGAACTCTCCAACAACTTTGAAATAGTCTGTCGTTATATGCAATTCTTTAGTTTCGCTATTTCGGTACCCGCTTATGATAGGAGAAATAGTGAGATAATTTGTTTTTTGAGGAATTGGTATTGTTTCGGAAAACCCAACATAGACTTTATTATTTTTTAAAGTTATTTGCATCGCAAATCCCTGTTCAACGGAGTCTTTAAATAACCTTTCAATTTCATCACCGTTCTGTTTTATAGCCCAGATAATAGGTTCGTCACTTTTAAATTTTTTCCGTATAACGACATTAACTAACCACATTAGAATTAAGCAGATAAAACAAGAAAAAGTTATCGTCCAGAAATAATTTGGTTTATGTATAGGAACAAAACTGAGAAATTCAATAATCTGGTCAACAAGGGAAGGACAAATTAATTCGACGAGAGTGCGTAAAATAAAACCAAGAATTACAACTAAAACACCTAATCCAACAGATTCAAATAACACTCTGTTTCTGGAAAGTCTTTGGATATTGTATTTAAATAATAAAGAAAAAGTTAGGATTAAATAACCCGTAATTATTGGTAAAAGAAATAAATTATACGGCATTAGGCTTACTTTGAGAAATCTGTTCCTTTATGGATTCAGAATTTTTCATTTCATTAATGATTTTTTGAATGTCTTTTCTCTTAAAGAAAACCTTTTTATCGACATAAAGTCTCCCCCCAGAAGTACCCCGAAGCCCGGTGTCTTTTGCTTTTGGTTTGTGAAAAAATGAAAAACTTAATCTCGACATATTTTTGATCTATATTTCAAATATATTATAAATTTAATTCTAATGCAATTTAATTCTAATTCAGCATTGCTCACAACACGGAAATAAAAACCATATTTATTTTACTACAAATTCAGGTGAAAAATATAATTATGAAATCATTCTTCAGAATAAACAGAAGAAAGAAGAGCTGAAAATCTTTTTTAAACGAATTAAATGCTACTGATTCTATTGAAATTAAAAAGTTCGGTAATTCGGTCTTTTAATAGCATAGAAAAATGTGGAAATTAAAGCCTGTTTTAGAAGTAATTTTGAATTTTATAGGATCAATTTTTTATTTTTCAGAAAATATCCTCTGAAAAGCCATTTAGAATAAATTTTTAATAAAAATAACCGGGACGCCTTGCATTTAAAAGGCTGTGCCGTATATTTGCTGGTTCAAGTTCATTGATTATAACATCGTTATCAAGAAAGGTTGAGGGAATAGACCCATTGAAACCTTGGCAACCCTCCTGTAATGGGAGAAGGTGCTACATTCTACTTCGCTTTTGGCGCAGATAGATAACTCAAAAGAATTCTTTCCCGCTTCTTTTTTTGATAGTGATTTTAGATAAAATTATATGTCGAAATTAGAAGAACAACTTCAAAAAAAAATACTCATTTTAGACGGTGCCATGGGCACGATGCTTCAGGATTACAAATTTTCTGAAGAGGATTTCCGTGGAAAACGTTTTGCAGATTGGCCGGTTTCCGTTCAGGGAAATAACGACCTTTTGTCTATTACCCAGCCTGAAGCAATCGCGACAATTCACCGCAAATATTTTGAAGCCGGTGCCGATATTGTAGAAACCAACACCTTTTCTGCAACCACGATCGCTATGGCCGATTATAAAATGGAAGAACTGGTAGATGAAATCAATTTTGAGTCGGCCAGGATAGCCAAAGAAGTCGCCGTGAAAATAACTGAAGAAAATCCGGAAAAACCTCGTTTTGTAGCCGGCGCTATTGGACCAACCAACAAAACCGCGAGTATGAGTCCAGATGTAAATGATCCCGGTTTTAGGGCAATTTCTTTTGAAGAATTACGGGTGGCATATAAACAACAGGCCAGAGCGCTAATAAAAGGCGGGGTGGATATCCTGCTGGTAGAAACCGTTTTCGATACTTTAAACGCTAAAGCCGCTCTTTTTGCCATAGATGAACTTAAAGAAGAACTGCACTTAGATATTCCAATAATGGTAAGCGGAACAATTACCGATGCTTCCGGGCGAACCTTATCGGGTCAAACCGCTGAAGCTTTTCTCATTTCAGTATCACATATTCCTTTGTTGAGTGTAGGTTTTAACTGTGCTTTGGGTGCTAAAGAACTAACTCCTCACCTTGAAGTTTTAAACCGTTTTGCAAGTTCTGGTGTTTCGGCTTATCCTAACGCAGGTTTGCCGAATGCCTTTGGGGAGTACGATCAGGATGCTGAAGAAATGGCAGCGCAGATTAAGGAGTATTTAGAAAAAGGACTGGTAAATATCCTGGGAGGTTGCTGCGGAACAACACCGGAGCATATTAAAGCTATTGCTGAAATTGCCAAGGATTATGAGCCAAGAAAAATAGTAAAACCTGAGTTTTCGACCGCTTTATGATAGAAACTGTGAAAAAAGAAAAAGATCAGGAGGGATTTTCCATCCCTAATAAAAAACAAAAAGAGGTGAGACCCTTAAAATTATCGGGTCTGGAGCCGTTAATAATTACCCCCGACAGTAATTTTGTAAATGTAGGGGAGCGTACCAATGTGGCCGGTTCTAAAAAATTTCTTCGCTTAATTAAAGAAGAGAAATTTGAAGAAGCCCTGGAAGTTGCCAGGGACCAGGTAGATGGTGGTGCTCAGATTATAGACGTCAATATGGACGATGGCCTTATTGAAGGTAAAGAGGCTATGGTGAAGTTTCTTAACCTAATTGTAGCCGAACCAGATATAGCCCGTGTTCCTATCATGATAGATAGCTCTAAATGGGAGATTATTGAAGCCGGTTTGCAGGTGGTACAGGGAAAATGCGTGGTAAATTCTATAAGCCTGAAAGAAGGTGAAGCAGAATTTATTGAACACGCCACGAAAATAAAACGTTATGGTGCGGCGGTAATTGTAATGGCTTTTGATGAAGTGGGGCAGGCCGATAATTATGACCGCCGAATTGAAATCGCAAAGCGTTCTTATGATATTCTGGTCAATAAAGTAAAATTGCCGCCCGAAGATATCATTTTCGACCTTAATATTTTTCCGGTGGGAACCGGAATGGACGAGCATAAGCGCAATGCCATAGATTTTATTGAAGCAACGCGTTGGGTAAAAGAAAACCTCCCTCATTGTAGTATTAGTGGAGGGGTGAGTAATGTTTCTTTTTCCTTCCGCGGAAATAATCCAGTGCGGGAAGCCATGCATTCGGTGTTTTTGTATTACGCTATTAAGGCGGGAATGAATATCGGGATTGTAAACCCTGCGCTTCTTGAAGTTTATGACAATATCCCGAAAGATCTTTTAGAACATGTTGAAGACGTAATCCTGGACAGGAGAGAAGATGCTACCGAGCGCCTACTTGACTTTGCTGAAACAGTGGTGGGTTCTAAAAAAGAGAGTAAAGTAGATCTTTCCTGGAGGGAAAAACCCTTGCAGGATAGGGTTACCCACGCGCTTGTAAAGGGAATCGACGCTTATATTATAGAAGATATAGAACAGGCCCGCCAGGAAGCCGAACAACCTATTGAGGTAATAGAAGGCCATTTAATGATAGGAATGAACGTGGTTGGTGATCTATTTGGAAGCGGAAAAATGTTCCTGCCGCAGGTAGTGAAGTCGGCGCGGGTGATGAAGAAAGCGGTAGCTTACCTTTTACCCTATATAGAAGCTGCAAAAAAAGCCCCGGAACCGCCCAAAGGCGAGGATTATTGGGAAAAAGCCGATCCGGAATTTTTTGGTGTCATGAAGGAATTTGCCAGAAAGCATCGCTATAATAATATTAGTGAAGCTGAGACCATTTTGGGAGATGCTTTAGATAGTGGGGACTTACAGGATTACAAGTTTAAAAAACAACATATAATAGGAAGTTATATCGCCGATTTTGTATGCCTTAAGGAGAAGCTTGTAGTAGAAATTGATGGTTTAATCCATCAATTGCCCAAGGATAAAACAACTAATGAAGAAAGAACGGCCTGGCTAAAAGAGCACGAGTTCCGGGTTATTAGGTTTACCGGCGATGATATACGGTCTGATCTGGACAGCGTTGTAAATAAAATTTCCAGAATGCTTAAGAAGGCTCCGCCATCGAGTGCGGGAGGGGCAGGAAAAGTTTTAATGGCCACCGTTAAGGGTGATGTTCACGATATAGGGAAGAATATTGTAAGCGTGGTATTGAGTTGTAATAATTATGAAATTATTGACCTGGGCGTTATGGTGCCCTCAGAAAAAATTATAGCAACTGCCAAGGCAGAAGGCGTTGATGCCATCGGGTTAAGTGGCTTAATCACACCTTCTTTAGACGAGATGGTTTATCTGGCCAAAGAGATGGAACGGCAAAATTTTGACGTGCCTTTGTTAATTGGTGGCGCCACCACTTCAAAAGCCCATACGGCAGTAAAAATAGATCCTCAATATAAAAATGCGGTTGCTCACGTAAACGATGCATCCCGTGCAGTTACCGTAATTGGTGATTTATTGCGGGAAGATACGCGCATAAAATACATGAGCGATCTTAAAGCCGAATATGATAAATTCAGGCTTAATTTTAAGAAAAGGAGTAAGGTGAAATCCTTTTTATCTATTGAAGAAGCAAGAAAGAATAAGTATTCAATTGAATGGGAAACTACTCAAATCACAAAACCAAATAAGCCGGGGATTCAGCAGATTGATGATTTCGACTTAAAGGAACTTGAAACTTTTATAGACTGGAGTCCGTTTTTTAGAAGCTGGGATTTGCACGGCCGGTATCCTGATATTTTAGAGGATAAAGTAGTAGGGGAACAGGCAACTTCTTTATTTCACGATGCTAAAGTTTTACTGAAAAGGATCCTTGACGAAAAATTACTAAAAGCAAAAGCAGTGTACGGGTTGTTTCCGGCAAATACGGTTAACGATGATGATATTGAGGTTTCTTATGAAGAGAATTCCCAAGAAAAAACGATGCTTTTCAGAACCCTTCGTCAGCAATTAAAAAAACACGGTGGAAAACCAAACTTTGCGCTTTCCGACTTTATTGCGCCAAAGGAAACCGGAATTCAGGATTATATAGGATGTTTTTGTGTGACTACAGGTTTTGGAACTGCAGAGTTAGCCAAAAAGTTTGAAGAAGATCACGACGATTATAATTCGATAATGATAAAAGCCCTGGCCGATAGGCTTGCGGAAGCTTTTGCTGAATATTTACATAAAAAAATTAGACGTGAAGACTGGGGATATGCTCCTGAAGAGAATTTAAGCAACGAAGAATTAATTAAGGAAACCTATAAGGGAATTCGCCCGGCACCTGGTTATCCGGCCTGTCCAGATCATTTAGAGAAACTAAGTATTTGGGAAGTTTTAAAGGTAAAAGAGCGAATTGGTGTAGAACTTACCGAAAGTTTGGCGATGTGGCCGGCTGCGAGTGTAAGTGGCTATTATTTTGCCAATCCCGAAGCGCGTTATTTTGGCCTTGGGAAAATTAAAGACGACCAGGTAAAAGATTTTGCCGAGAGAAAAGGAATTCCGTTGAAGAAAGCCGAAAAATGGCTTAACCCCAATATCGCAGATTAAACATAATGAATAGCAAGGTAGATTGTAAAAATGTATAATGAAATTACAGTTTACAAAATACATTTTACAGCATACAATAAGATTAAATGAAAGTAACAGAACATATAAAACAAGCTAAAGGAGAAACATTGTTCTCTTTTGAAATTGTTCCACCACAAAAAGGAAGGAATATTCAGGAGCTCTATAATAATATAGATCCGCTAATGGAGTTTAATCCGCCGTTTATAGATGTGACTACCTCGCGGGAAGAACACATATATATTAAAAAGGAGGACGGTTTACTGGAGAGAAAGATTACCCGTATGCGACCCGGAACGGTTGGTATTTGCGCCGCAATAAAGCAAAAATATAATGTAGACACTATTCCGCATGTGCTTTGTGGTGGTTTTACCCGTGAGGAAACCGAGTACTTGCTGGTAGATTGTCATTATCTGGGTATAGAAAATGTAATGGCACTTCGTGGGGATGCTATGAAGCACCAACGCTATTTTGAACCTACCCATGGTGGAAACTGTTTTGCCAGTGAATTGGTAACACAAATTAAAGATCTGGGAGAAGGAAAATACTTAAACGAAGTTATTGAATCTGATAATAACGCCGATTTTTGTATTGGAGCGGCCGGTTATCCCGAGAAACATCTGGAATCACCGTCTTTACAAACCGACTTAAAAAGGCTTAAGGAAAAGATAGATGCCGGTGCAGATTATGTGGTAACACAAATGTTTTTTAATAATAAAGCTTATTTTGAATTTGTAGATAAGGCAAGGGAAGCAGGGATAAATGTTCCCATAATACCCGGTATAAAACCAATAGCCGTTAAAAGGCATCTGCAATTGTTGCCACAGGTTTTCAGCATAGATTTGCCTGAAGAATTAATAAAAAATGTTGAAGCCTGTAAAAATAATGCTGAAGTAAGGAAAGTTGGTATTGAATGGGCCATAACCCAATCTAAAGAATTGAAAGAAGCCGGAGTTCCTGTTTTACATTATTATTCGATGGGAAAAAGTACCAATATTCAGAAAATAGCAGAAGCGGTTTTTTAAAATATTAGGCTACATTTGCCGGTAATGAAGAAAATTACCGCCCTTATTTTTCTTTTTATCACTGCTAGTATTTCGGCTCAGGAACCCGGGAAGAATTATTATTCTTTTGATGCCAGTTATTTCTACGGAACTATTGCCGAGCATAGTCCCGATATTGCCCATTTAATTACAGGGCACCCTACGGGGCTTATTCTTGGATTCAATAAAAAAAGTTTCGGGTTTGAAGATTGGGAAAAGCGCTACAACTATCCCGATGTCGGGGTTTCACTTACCTACCAGGATCTTAAAAATCCCAGTTTAGGTGAGAATTACGGACTTTACGCACATATGAATTTATACCTGTTCAAACGTAATTTAATGTTTAGAATAGGACAGGGGCTCGCTTATACTTCTAATCCGTATCATCCTGATAATAATTATAAAAATAACGCCTACGGTTCGCGCTTGCTTAGCTCTACTTACCTAATGGCGAATTATAAGAAAGAGAACATCTTTAAAGGTTTGGGCGTGCAGGCGGGTCTTTCGTTAATCCATTATTCCAATGCCGATTTCACTTCCCCAAATTCTAGCACCAATACTGTTACTTTTAACCTGGGAGTAAATTATGTTTTGGAAAATCAAAACCTGCCCGATTATATCTCTAAAGAACCTAAAGAAAAATATATAGAGCCAATTCATTTTAATTTTGTGCTGAGAAGTGGGGTAAATACTATGGGGATTATCGGTTCTAAACAATACCCATTTTTGACTTTTTCGGCTTATGCCGATAAGGTGCTGAATCATAAAAGTACCATCCAGGCGGGAACAGAAGTTTTCTTTTCCAAAGCTATGGAAGAACGAATTTATTACCAGTCCGTAGCCTTTCCTTCCGGAAATACCACCGGGGAGGAAGATTCTAAGCGAGTAGGAATTTTTGTTGGGCACCAGTTAAACTTTAATAAGTTATCAGTGATTACGCATCTGGGATATTATGCCTATTATCCCTATGAGCATTTTGTAGACCAGCTATATAACAGGCTTGGTTTACAAAGAAAAATCACTGAAAATCTATGGGCTTCACTCACCGTGCGCGCCCATTATGCTAATGCTGAAGCTGTAGAGCTTTCAATAGGATATCGTTTATGAAAAAAGGAATTTTAGGCATAGCGATTTTGATTTTTATCTCTTTAGGATGTGATTCTGAAGAAGCGCCTATCTGTATAAAAACTTCCGGGGAAATTATTTCTGAAGAATTTACTGTAGATGCTTTTGAAGAAATTATGGTTTATGAACGCATAAAACTCTTTATTGAACAAGGCGATGAATATAAAGTGAAGATTGAAACCGGGGAAAATCTTAAAGAAAATGTTTTTGCTGAAGTCGTTAATAACCGACTTGAACTGAAGAATGAAAATTCCTGTAATCTTTTTCGGGATTACGAGATCACAAAAATTTATGTAACTACTCCAACTTTAAATTGGTTGCAAAACAGCAGCGGAAGTGCCATAGAAAGTATTGGGCCCCTATATTTCCCAGAACTTTGGTTGCGCTCATTCAACCAGGAACGCGACCCGAATATTCACACCAATGGTGATTTTATCCTTGACCTGGAGGTTGAAGATTTAAGAATTACCAACGATAATATTTCCAATTATTTCCTCACCGGAAATGCCGAGAATGTAAACCTGTTTTTTGCCAATGGAGACGGAAGGCTGGAAGCAGCTAATTTTATCGTGCAGCATTACGATATTCTTCACCGTGGGACCAATAAATTAATCATCAATCCGCAGCAATCTTTAAAAGGAGATATTTTTGGGTTTGGAGATATTATTTCCAAAAACCGCCCACCCGAAGTAAATATAGAAGAACATTATACCGGTCGACTTATTTTTGAGTAAGTTCAGCGAAAAGGCTTTCCAAATTTTTGGTTTTTTGATTTAACTGAAGTGTCTTTAATCCGTTATCGTGGGCAAAATCGAAAACTGCCGGGCGCATATCTTCTTTGGTATCGAAAGTGAGTTCATAGGCAAATCCGCCTACATTTTTAGCTGAAAGAAGATGTGGTAACTTATGAAGGGCAACCTCTTCAACACGGTAATCGAATTCCACTAAAATCACCTGTTCATTTTCTTCCCGTAATTCCTTTAAATGCTTATCGGCAACAACTTTTCCTTTGTTGATAATAATCACCCGGTCGCAAATAGCTTCAACTTCCTGCATAATATGAGTAGAAAGAAAAATAGTTTTACCCGATTTTTCTTTACCTATATTCTTAATGAGATTCCTGATCTCCACCAATTGATTAGGATCCAGTCCCGTGGTAGGTTCATCTAAAATTAAAACTTCTGGGTCGTGTATCAGGGCAGTGGCCAGCCCAACACGCTGGCGGTAACCTTTAGAAAGTTGCTCTATCTTTTTATTGGCTTCCGGCTTTAGGCCTGTAAGTTCAATAACTTGTTCTATTCGCGATTTATCGGTTCTATAAATTTTAGCGTTGAATTCTAAATATTCACGCACATACATTTCAGTATATAACGGATTATGCTCTGGCAAATACCCGATTTGCTGCTGAATTTTATGTAAATCGTCTTCAAGAGAAATACCGTTTACTTCAGCTTTTCCTTCAGATGCAGCTAAATACCCGGTAAGGATTTTCATTAAAGTAGACTTTCCGGCACCGTTAGGCCCTAAAAAACCTACAATTTCCCCTTTGTTCAGCTTAAAAGAAACGGAATCCAGCGCCTTTTGTTCGCCGTAAAATTTAGAAATTCCCTCAACATGAATAGACATAGCAAGCATTTTTTCAAAAGTAAGGATTTTTATATCCCCGAAAATAGGTTAGATCAGCATTTATTCCGGTTTTAAAAAGCATTTCCATTGTAGATTTCGGAATTACTAAGTGTTTATTTTAAACCCTATTAGAAATATTTAAATGTTTCTGTGTAAAAAAAATCAAGTCTGCAAAAAGCTTGAGGAAGCTTAAAAAAACCTAAAAAAGGGTTTTTCTTTAAGGAATTATATTCTACTTTAGCCGCGTAACAACGAAACAATGAATCACTTAATTAACTGGAACGCATTCTATTTTTTTTATTTCTATTTCTGGAATAGGAACGGGAATGTTATGTAATTAAGTAAGAAATTATATAAAAAAGTCCCGATAAACATCGGGACTTTTTTTTTACTCACATAGTGAGTTTTATTATAAAAAAATAATGGATAAAATTATTGCAATTCAGGGTGTGCAGGGCTCATTTCACCATTTGGTGGCCCAGGAGTATTACCACAATGATGTTGAGGTTTTAGAATGTATGTCTTTTGCCCAACTCACAAGAAGTCTTTTGGAAGGCGAAGCTGCCGAAGGTGTTATGGCTATTGAAAATTCTATTGCGGGGTCTATTTTACCAAATTACGCGCTGATAGATGAAAATAATTTAAAGGTTGTGGGGGAGCATTACATTCCCATAGATATGAATTTTATGGCGCTACCGGGTCAAAAGATAGAAAACATCAAGAAAGTCTATTCGCACCCAATGGCACTTTTGCAGTGCAAGGAATTCTTTAAAAAGCATCCTCATATTAAATTAATAGAAGATACCGATACCGCTGAAGTAGCAAGAAGGATTTCAGAAAAGGGAAGTACAAAAGTAGCGGCGGTAGCCAGTAAAGCGGCAGCCCAGTTATTCGGACTTGAAATTTTAGCGGAAAGTATTCATACCAAGAAAAGTAATGCTACACGTTTCTTGATAATAAGTACAAAAAAGAAGGAGCCAAATGGGGACAAAATAGATAAGGCATCCTTGAAGTTTGAACTGGAAAGTAAACGAGGCAGCCTGGTTTCGGTATTAAATATCTTAAGAGATTTTGACCTGGATATGACCAAGATACAGAGTATGCCCATAATAGAATTTCCGTGGAAATATTCGTTTTTTATCGATGTGATCTTTGAAGAGTATACTGAATTTCAAAAAGCCATGGATATTCTGGAGGTAATGACCGAGCGATTAACAATTTTAGGAACCTACAAAAACAGTTTGTAATGATAGAGCAGGCCAAAAGGTTGAGTAACGTAAAAGAGTACTATTTTTCTTCAAAATTGAAGGAAGTGCGTGCTATGGCAGCTGCCGGGAAAGATATTATTAACCTCGGCATAGGTAGCCCAGATTTGCCACCACCGCCACAAGTGATTTCGGCTTTAAATGAAGCTTTGGTAAACACCGGTGCGCATCAATATCAGCCCTATAAAGGTACCGCCGATTTTAGAAATGCGATTGCCGAATTTTATCAAAATCATTACCAGGTTAGCCTTGATGCCGAAACCGAAATTTTGCCGCTTATGGGCAGTAAAGAAGGCATCACCCATATCTCAATGGCTTTTTTGAATGAAGGCGATGAGGTGCTTATTCCAAATCCCGGCTATCCAACCTATTCTTCGGTTACTGAACTTGTTGGAGCCAAAGCGGTTTATTACGACTTAAATGCCGAAGGAAACTGGTTGCCAAATTTGGAAGAACTGGCTAAAAAAGATCTAAGCAAGGTGAAACTGATGTGGGTTAATTATCCGCATATGCCTACGGGAGCTTCAGCAAATGAAAGCCTTTTCGAAGAACTGGTGGCTTTTGCCAAAGCACATAAAATTTTGATCGTGAACGATAATCCGTATAGTTTTATTTTGAACGATAATCCCAAAAGTATTTTAAAAGCTGAAGGTGCTAAAGAAGTGGTTTTAGAACTGAATTCTTTGAGCAAAAGCTTTAATATGGCGGGTTGGCGAATAGGAATGCTCTGCGGAAGCGAAAAAAACCTGAACACTGTACTGAAAGTGAAAACCAATATGGATAGCGGGATGTTTTATCCGCTTCAGGCCGGGGCAGCAGCAGCTTTAAGATTGAACGGAGATTGGTTTTCTGCTCAAAATGAAATTTACCAAAGCCGAAAGGAAAAAGTTCTGGAACTAGCTGAAGCTCTGCAATGTAAACCGGAAAAAGACCAAACCGGAATGTTTGTTTGGGCAAAGGTTCCGCAGGGAACAAACGCAGAAGCTTTTGTAGATTTTTTACTGAATAAATACCACATTTTTACCGCACCGGGTTTCATCTTTGGAAGTAACGGCGAAGGTTATATTCGATTTTCACTTTGTGCTACCGAAGAAAATATCAACCGGGCAATTAAAAGAATTAAACCAGCATGATGCTGGACGCCAAAAGGGAGCAAAGACAGGTTATTAATCTAAAGCTTTAGACAAATCCCTGAAATCGGGGTATAAAATTATATTAGATGAAAGTTCAAATAATAGGAATAGGACTTATTGGTGGCTCTTTTGCGCTGGATATTAAATCGGCTTTTCCCCGAGCGGAAATCTACGGAAGCGATGCTGATGAAAAGAATCTTAAAAAGGCGCAGGAACTTGGGATTATAGATTACCCGGCGAAAATTGAGGATGTTCAGGATGCTGATGTTGTTTTGATCGCAGTTCCTGTAGATGTTGCAAATAAAGTAATCACTGAAGTTTTAGACCTGGTAAAAGAAAATACCCTGGTTTTTGATGCCGGTTCTACAAAATCGAGACTTTGTAAAGAGATTGCAAATCATCAAAACCGCAGAAATTTTTTAGCGTCTCATCCCATTGCGGGAACCGAATTTTCCGGGCCTGAAGCAGCGATTCCTAATCTGTACAGGGATAAAACAAATATTATTTGTGAGGTAGAAAAGACGGCTTTTAAACTTCAGGAGCGGGCGCTTGATATTTTTCAGAAACTGGGAATGCGCATCAGGTATATGGATCCTGTTTCCCACGACAGGCATATCGCTTATGTATCACATTTATCGCATATAAGTTCTTTTATGCTCGGAAAAACAGTGCTGGAAAAAGAACGTAACGAGCGGGATATTTTCGATCTAGCGGGCAGTGGATTTGCTTCCACAGTAAGACTTGCCAAAAGTTCACCAGCAATGTGGTCTCCCATTTTTCAGGAAAACAAAGAGAATGTGCTGGAGACTTTAAATGAATACATCAATAATCTTACACATTTCAAAGAATTGTTGGAAAAAGACGATTTTCAGGAGGTGTATAACGAAATGCAACGCACCAATCATATTAAATCAATTTTAAACGGAATAAACTAAAAATCAGGATTAAATTTTAAATTATGGAAAACAACAAAGAACAAAGAAAATGGCTTGATGATTTCGGATTAGATCATCCACTGGTAATCGCAGGCCCTTGTAGTGCAGAAACTGAAGAGCAGGTTTTAAAGATCGCTCATCAATTAAAAGATACGGACGCCACAGTTTTACGTGCCGGAATCTGGAAACCAAGAACAAGACCCGGAAATTTTGAAGGTGTTGGTGCACTTGGTTTAAAATGGTTGAAAAAAGCCAAAGAAGAAACCGGAATGTTGACTACCACCGAAGTTGCGAATGCGAATCACGTAGACCTTGCTTTGGAAAACGATGTTGATATTCTTTGGATTGGCGCCAGAACTACGGTTTCACCGTTTATTGTTCAGGATATCGCAGATGCGCTAAAAGGAACAGATAAAACGGTATTGGTAAAGAACCCGGTAAATCCCGATCTTTCCCTTTGGTTAGGAGCGGTTGAAAGATTTCATACTGCCGATATTAAAAATCTAGGGGTGATTCACCGAGGATTTTCAGCTTACGAAAAGACCAAATACAGAAATAATCCGGAATGGCAGATCGCAATTGAACTTCAGAATAAATTCCCAGATCTTCCGCTAATTTTAGATCCTTCGCATATTGCGGGACGTAGAGATATCATTTTTGATCTTTGTCAAACTGCTTTGGACCTTAATTACGACGGACTTATGGTAGAGACTCACCACACTCCTGATGATGCCTGGAGTGACGCCGCACAACAAATTACCCCTGCAACACTTATTCAGATTATGAAAGATTTGAAGATTAGAAAAGAGGTTTCAGAAAGTGAAGAATTTCAGAATAAATTAAGCACTTTAAGGGCCAAAATTGATGTAGCCGATAACCAATTGATCGAGCTGCTTTCCAAAAGAATGAAAATTTCCGATGAAATTGGTCAGGTTAAAAAATCACAGAACGTTTCTGTTTTACAGACAAAAAGATGGAACGAAATTCTTGGAAATATGGTTCTGGAGGGAGAGCAACATGGTTTGAGCGAAGAATTTATTCTGCGTTTATTCAAAGCGGTTCACCAGGAATCCATTAACCACCAGGAAAAAATTATGAAAGCATAATAAACCTTGTTTTCCATGATTTTTGGTTTAAAGGCAAATAGTGAATGCTGCATTTGCTATTTTAGCAAAGTGGTTGTTTGAAGGTCTTTTTTTTTCGTCAAGCTGAACTTGTTTCAGCTTCTAATAGGTAACAACCTAGATCCTGAAATAAATTCAGGATGACGACCTTTCAACCAGCCACTTAAAAAACCACAACGTGAATGAAAGGAACCGTTTATAAATCTACCGGAAGCTGGTACCAGGTGAAAAGTGAAGCCGGAAAGTTTTACGATTGCCGAATCAAAGGGAAATTCCGAATTAAAGGTATTAAAAGCACTAATCCTGTTGCAGTGGGTGACCGCGTGGAATTTGATATTGAAGACAAGGAAGGTGCGGAGCAGGGAGTGATTAAGAAAATCGATAAACGCGAAAACTATATTATTCGTAAATCGGTTAATCTTTCCAAGCAAACCCATATTATTGCAGCCAATATAGACCAGGTTTTTTTGCTGATTACACTTAATAATCCACCTACACTTACCACTTTTATAGACCGATTTCTGGTTACAGCGGAAGCTTACCACGTAAAGGCGATTTTGCTTTTTAATAAGGTAGATACTTATAACGAAGACGAGTTGGTAGAGATTAAATATCTCGCCGCTATTTATAGAAATGCAGGTTACCATTGTATAGGAATTTCTGCTACCACCGGAAAGAATGTGGATAAAGTGAAGGAGATGATGCTGGGCAAAACCAGTATGTTCGCCGGACACAGCGGAACCGGAAAATCTACCTTAATCAATGCGATTGAACCCGGTTTAAATTTAAAAACGTCCCAAATTTCTGAGCAACATAAACAAGGCCAACATACCACGACCTTTGCTGAAATGTTCGACCTTAACTTTGATGCCAGAATAATTGATACCCCCGGAATTAAAGGTTTTGGAGTAGTAGAAATAGAAAAGGAAGAGTTGGGAAATTACTTCCCTGAGTTCTTTAAGATGAAGCAGGATTGCAAATTTCATAACTGTCTACACCTGGAAGAGCCACAATGCGCGGTAAAAGATGCTTTGGAAGAAGGAGAGATTGCCTGGAGCCGTTATAAAAGTTATTTACAGATTTTGGAGGGCGAAGAAGACAATTACCGAACCGATATTTATCCAAAAAAATGAGAGTAGTTCTACAGCGGGTTTCTAAAGCCTCGGTGCAAATTAACCAGGAAATTAATGCTGTAATGCGTACAGGTTTATTAGTTTTATTGGGCATTGAGAACGAAGATTCCCAGGAAGATATAGACTGGCTTTGTAACAAGATTGTGAAAATGCGGATTTTTAGTGATGAAAATGGTGCAATGAACCTGTCTTTATTAGATGTAGAAGGTGATGCCATTGTGGTAAGTCAGTTTACTTTACACGCTTCTACCAAAAAAGGAAACAGACCGAGTTTTATAAAAGCTGCAAAACCCGAGGTTGCTGTTCCGCTTTATGAGAAATTCGTAGAAAAACTGGAAGAAACATTAGGAAAACCAGTTGGGACCGGGGAATTTGGTGCCGATATGAAAGTGGAGTTACTCAACGACGGGCCGGTAACAATAATTGTAGATTCAAAACAAAGGGAATAAAAAATGAACATAGAAAACGCTCAAAAGGCTGTAGACGATTGGATAAAAGAACACGGGGTTCGGTATTTTAACGAACTCACTAATATGGCGCAACTTACCGAAGAAGTAGGAGAAGTTGCACGAATTATCGCGCGCCGCTATGGCGAACAAAGCGAAAAAGAATCTGATAAAGAAAAAGATTTGGGTGAAGAGCTGGCAGACGTGATGTTTGTGGTACTTTGCCTCGCTAATCAAACCGGGGTGGATCTTCAGAAAGCTTTTGATAAAAAATTGGATCTAAAAACAAAAAGAGACCACGACAGGCATCATAATAACGAAAAGTTAAAATAATGAAGTTCAAAGAGATGATTTCACAAAGAGCCTTCTGGAAATCGGTTTTATTTCTTGGTATTGGCTTCCTGATTGTATATGATATCGTAAGTATGCTATTTGAATACGGCGGATTTCATTTTGAAGCCTATTTTACCGAACGTACAGAAGATGGAAAGTTATTTCGCTTTATTGCGGGACAATTACTCGCCTCTTTTGCTTATGGTTTTATTATTGCGTTTGGGCAGTTTAGAGGAAAACAAAAGAGCGATGCTAAAAATTAATACAGCCAATTAATGAGTTTAAAGATTTCGAATAAAAAGAGGCATCTGACTGGAAATATAAAAATTACCGGCTCTAAAAGTGAATCTAATCGCTTACTGATTCTTCAGGCTTTATATCCCAACTTAAAGATCAGTAATCTTTCCAATAGTGACGATACCCATTATTTGCAGAAAGCCCTACAAAGTGAAGATGAATTAGTAGATATTCATCACGCCGGGACGGCAATGCGGTTTTTAACAGCCTATTTTTCGACTTTAGAAGGCAGGGAAGTGGTTCTAACCGGAAGTAAAAGAATGACCGAGCGTCCTGTTAAGCTTTTGGTAGATGCGTTAAAACAAATGGGAGCTGAGATTTCGTACGAGCAGAACGAAGGCTACCCACCAATAAGGATTAAAGGAAAAAAACTAACCGCTAATAGTGTTTCCCTGGAAGCTAATATTAGTAGTCAGTATATTTCTGCATTAATGCTTATTGCACCTTCACTTCCTAAAGGACTAAAAATTAATCTGGAAGGTGAAATAACTTCCACGCCTTATATAAAAATGACTTTAGAAATCTTGCAACGTGCTGGGATTAAAGGAATTTTTAAAGGAAATACCATCAAAATAGAACCTACTCCAGAAGTAGAAAAGCAAACTTTAGCGGTAGAATCAGATTGGAGTTCGGCTTCTTACTATTACAGCCTGGCGGCGATAAGCGAAACTGCCGACCTTAAATTAAGCACTTATAGAAAAACCAGTTTGCAGGGAGACTCCTGCCTGGCTGAAATCTATAAGCAATTTGGGGTTACTACTAAATTTGAGGACGATCATATTATCCTTGAGAAACGCCCTGGTAGTAAACCTAAACATATTGAAGAGAATCTTCAAAATTCTCCTGATATCGCCCAGACCATAGCGGTTACCTGTTTGGCTTTAAACGTACCCTGTCATTTAACCGGCTTGCACACCTTGAAGATTAAGGAGACCGACAGGCTGGAAGCTTTAAAAACCGAAATTGAAAAATTTGGTAGTAAAGTGAAAGTAACCCATAACAGCCTGGAACTTTTTCCGAAGAAAGATTTTTCAGAGAATGTTTCAGTGGCAACCTATAATGATCACCGTATGGCGATGGCTTTTGCACCGCTGGGACTTAAGATTCCTTTTGAAATTGAAGATGCTGAAGTGGTTTCAAAATCCTATCCGGGGTTCTGGGAAGATTTCGAAAAACTTAATTTCGAGATTGAAAAAACTTCAATTTAAAAGCTTTTTTTAAATAAACCGTTAAATACTTGACAACCCCTACCTTGAGATTGTATATTTGCCGCTTCTAAAAATGCAATTATGGGAATGAAACTTTCACACTTCAATTTTGAACTTCCGGATGAACTTTTGGCAGAGTACCCTTCAGAAAACAGGGACGAAGCAAGGCTAATGGTTCTAAACAGGAAAGAACAAACAATTGAACATAAACAATTTAAAGATATTCTGGATTATTTCGAGCCTGAAGACGTAATGGTGTTGAACAATACCAAAGTATTTCCGGCGCGTTTATATGGTAATAAAGAGAAAACCGGTGCGAGAATCGAAGTTTTTCTTTTAAGGGAATTAAATCCTGAAACCAAACTTTGGGATGTTCTTGTAGATCCTGCGAGAAAAATCAGAATCGGGAATAAACTTTATTTTGGTGAAGACGAAAGTTTAGTGGCTGAAGTTATAGATAACACTACTTCCCGCGGAAGAACCCTTCGCTTTCTTTATGACGGTTCTTACGAAGATTTCAGAAAGAAACTAAAAGAACTTGGGGAAACTCCACTTCCAAAATATATAAAGCGTGATGTTGAGCCCGAAGATCAGGAACGTTATCAAACAATTTACGCTAAAGAAGAAGGTGCTGTAGCGGCACCAACTGCCGGACTTCACTTTTCCAAGCACCTTTTAAAGCGTTTGGAGATTAAAGGAGTAGATTTCGCTGAAGTTACCCTACATGTTGGTTTAGGAACTTTTAGCCCGGTAGAGGTGGAAGACCTTAGCAAACATAAAATGGATAGCGAAGAAGCTTTTATTGAAAGAAAAGCTACACAAACAATAAACAAAGCAAAACTGGAGAACAGACGTGTTTGTGCCGTTGGTACTACTGTTATGCGTGTGTTGGAGAGCGCGGTTTCTTCAAACCATACTTTAAACGAGTTTGGTGGCTGGACCAATAAATTTATTTTTCCTCCTTACGATTTTAGTATTGCGAATTGTATGATTACTAATTTCCATACACCAAAATCTACGCTACTTATGATGATCTCGGCTTTTGCCGGTCACGATTTTATGAAACGTGCTTATGAAGAAGCGGTAAAAGAGAAATATAGATTCTATACTTATGGAGATGCGATGTTGATCATCTAATTCTAAAAAGTTTTAAATATAAAAGCCACAGTTTACTATAAAAGTAAGTTGTGGCTTTTTTGATTTAGCTTATCATCAGAAATTAAAACACTTAGCTTCAGCTTAACTTAAAAATCCTTTAATTCTTCATACTTTTGCAGCGTGAAAAATAAGAAGAAAGACATACGGGCACTTACCAAAGTACAACTGCAGGAATTTTTTGTAGCCAATGGCGATAAATCTTTCCGCGGGAGTCAGGTATACGAATGGCTTTGGAATAAAGGCGCACACAGTTTTGAGGCGATGACCAATATTTCTAAAGCTACCCGTGAAATGCTGGACGAGAATTTTGTGATAAATCATATTCGGGTAGACCGGATGCAACGCAGTAGCGATGGAACGATAAAAAATGCGGTGAAACTTCACGATCAACTCACGGTAGAGTCGGTTTTGATTCCTACGGCTAGCAGAACTACAGCTTGTGTTTCTTCACAGGTAGGTTGCAGTTTAGATTGCCAGTTTTGTGCCACCGCAAAATTAAAAAGAATGCGAAACCTGAATCCAGATGAAATCTACGATCAGGTGGTTGCGATAGATAATGAAAGCCGTTTGTATTTTGACAGGCCGCTTAGCAATATCGTTTTTATGGGAATGGGCGAACCGCTTATGAATTACAATAATGTGATGAAAGCGGTAGAAAAGATCACTTCCCCTGAAGGTTTGGGAATGTCTCCAAAACGAATTACCATTTCCACTTCAGGAGTGCCAAAAATGATCAAGAAACTGGCCGATGATGAAGCCAAAATTAAACTTGCTGTTTCCCTTCACTCCGCAATTGATGAGGTGCGAACACAAATAATGCCTTTTAATGAAACTTTTCCGTTAGCCGATCTTCGGGAAGCTTTGGAATATTGGTATTCAAAAACCAAAAGCCGAATTACTTACGAATACATTGTTTGGAAAGATATTAATGACACGCGGAAAGATGCAGAAGCCCTGGTGCGGTTTTGTAACTATGTGCCTTGCAAGGTTAATTTAATTGAGTACAACCCTATAGATGACGGTAATTTCCAGCAGGCATCTTCTAATGCAACAGATATGTACCAACAAATTTTGGAGCGCAACGGGATTACGGTAACTGTTAGGCGTTCCCGAGGAAAAGATATCGATGCTGCTTGTGGTCAGTTGGCTAATAAATCGGCTTAATCCCTCATAAGGGTTTGATTCTCCTGGACTTGTCTTGAAAATTTAAAATTGTTTTTCATACCTCGTTTGCTTGCCCCAGCCTTCTTGATTTTGAAAGAAAAACCACCGCTGAATATTCTCTATAAATAATTATCTTTGGTGGCTTAATGAAAGTAATTTCCCAAATAAAATTTCCGGTTGAGAAAGAAATGGAACTTTTTGAAAAAAAGTTCCTGGAAGCCATGTCTTCTAAAGTTGCGCTGCTTAACAGGATCACGCATTATATTGTTAACCGAAAAGGAAAACAGATGCGACCTATGTTCGTTTTTCTGGTGGCCAAGATGGTTTCAGACGGAAGCGTGAACGAGCGTACCTATCGTGGGGCTTCTGTTATAGAACTTATTCACACTGCTACTCTGGTGCACGATGATGTGGTTGATGATTCTAACCGCCGCCGCGGATTCTTCAGCATAAATGCTTTATGGAAGAACAAGATCGCGGTTTTAGTAGGCGATTATTTACTTTCCAAAGGTTTGCTACTCTCTATAGATAACAATGATTTTGACCTGCTGAAAATTATTTCAGTTGCAGTTCGAGAGATGAGTGAAGGCGAACTACTGCAAATTGAAAAAGCCAGGCGTTTAGATATTACTGAAACCGTTTATTACGACATTATTCGACAAAAAACTGCGACCTTAATTGCGGCTTGTTGCAGTTTGGGAGCTGCTTCGGTAAAACCTGATTCTGATGAAATTGCTAAAATGCGACGTTTTGGAGAATTAATTGGGATGGCTTTTCAGATAAAAGATGATCTTTTTGATTATGGCGATGAGCAAATAGGGAAGCCTACCGGAATCGATATTAAGGAGCAAAAAATGACCTTGCCTTTAATTTATGCGCTGAATAACTCTACCAAAAAGGAGAAAGACTGGGTGATTAATTCGGTTAAAAATCATAATAAAGATAAGAAGCGGGTAAAAGAGGTAATCCAGTTCGTAAAGGATAAAGATGGTTTGGATTACGCGGTAAAACGAATGGAAGAATTTCAGCAGGAAGCATTAGTGATTTTGGAAGAATACCCTTCTTCGCCTTACCGTGAATCCCTGGAACTTATGGTTAATTACGTGATAGAACGTAAAAAATAAGGCTGTTTTTGTAGTTTCACACAGTCCATCTAGAATAGGAACTTAGACCCCCGATAAAAATCGGGGCAGGCTCTGAAACACGTTCAAGTTGACGTAAAAAACAAAAACAGCCTTAGCTAAATTAATAAAGAAATTGCCGATTAAATATCGTCTTCGTGAATTTCTTCATCGATTTCCCTTTCTACTTTTTTCGCACCTTCTTCAACTTTTCTGGCGCCTTCCTTTACTTTATCGCCTGCTTTATTAACATTGTCTTCAATGTCCTCGCCAATAGCTTCTACAGCATCTTCGGTTTTTTCCTTTGTGGTTTCACGACAGGAATATAAACTTAGGGTAAAAATTGCAACTAAGATTAAAACTGATTTTTTCATGATAATTTGATTATAATTTGAACTAAAAAAAGCCACCTTCGGTAAAGAAAGCAGCTTTAGAATTTCTTTGAAAGAAACGATTACATATTATCGTCTTCGTGCATTTCTTCGTGCATTTCATCACCTGCTTCTTCCATTTCATTTTCTGCTTCGTCAGCAGCGTTTTCTATATCTTCACCAGCAGACTCCATAGCGTCTTCTGTTTTTTCTTCAGTAGTTTCTCTACAAGAGTAAATTGAAAGAGACATCGTTGCAACAGCAAAAAGTAAGAATAATTTTTTCATTTTTGAATTTGTTTGATTAGTTGAAGCAACAAATTTAAACTATTTTTTAATTATGCAAGGAATTCTTTTCTATCAAATATTTCAATATCGTTTAAGTACATATTGTTGGTGCAGCCTTTTGTTTATACGGGATGCAATAGTAGTAGCTTCAAAATAATTCTTCCATAATTTCTGATAATTTATTTCAGTTTCATTAAAAATGTACTGATTTCCTTCTGATAATCTTAAATGTTTAGAGAAGTAAATACTGATAATCTCCGCTTTTTCAAGATCATCGCCAGCTAGTTTTGCGAAAATTTCGGTAGGCCTGTTCCATCTTAGTTTTGGGGGTGGTAGCGAATTTGGAATTGGGCTTAGACAAAAATCTTGGGCTAATCTTAACTTGTTATAGAAGTTATTAGCTTTTAAAGGATTTTTAGCATCAGATCAGGTTTTTTTTTCAGAATTTAAACTAACTTATTGACAGCAAAAGGGTTAATCTCATCTTTCAATTAAAATTTACAGATATGAAGGAAAAGCCAACAGTTTCATTTAATATTAGTTTTTTGAAAGAGAGTGCCATAAACTTGGCCAAATCCCATAAGGTTTCACCTACTTCCAATAATCCGAAACCTATTAAGCCAATTCTTGAAGACTCAAAACATATACTTACAGAAACCTATCGAACGCTCTCCAAAAGAGTAAAATCTGAAAGGGAAATTTCATCAGCATCAAAATGGTTGATGGACAATTTCTATATTATTCAGGAACAGACCGTTCAAATTGCTGCTGATTTCCCAAAAGCTTATCAAAAATCCATTCCCATTTTGGCAGTAGGTGAATATGAAGGGTATCCCAGGGTGTATGAAATAATACGTAACCTACTTACCCACACAGACAACGTTTTAGATAATGAAGTCTTGTTAGAATATATTCGCGGATACCAGGAAGAGGAGACACTCAAATTAGGGGAGCTTTGGGCTATTCCGATTATGATACGCTTGTTTCTAATAGAGATACTTGCAGAAAAAGCCTCCCGGATTTTAGATCAAAAACATATTTCAAATGAAGTTGAGAACTTTATAAAGGAAATTGAGAAGGAAAACCTGCAGGAACCCGGGGCATTTTCACATGCTATATCCAATTGGGTTAAAAATCATTCAGACAAATCGGGACTATTATATCTTTTAGAGTTATATAATCAGCTTAATGCCGCGGGCCTGCTTCAAGAGGAACAAAAGCGATGGTTCAATTACCGTGTAAACCAATATGAAATAAATCTGGAAGATGCAATACGCTTAGAGGCACAAAAACTGTCAAGACTTCAGCTAAATATTCAAAATGCGGTGGTATCCTTGCGTGAAATAACTGAAATTGACTGGTCAGATTTTGTAGAGAAATGTTCTGTTATAGACCGTATTTTGAAACAGGATCCCGCCAGAAAGTATTCAGAGATGGACTTTAAAACAAGGGACAGTTATCGAAAAATCATAGAGAAATTGAGCAAAGGTTCGAGTCTCTCAGAGACCGAGGTTTCAAACTGCGCTTTGCAATTAGCAAAAGAACAGGCAAAAAAAAATACTGAAGTTAATGTTGATTTGTTATATGACAGCAACCGTGTTAAGCAACACATTGGCTATTTTCTAATTGGGGATGGATACGATAAAATTACCGTGAAAATTGGGTATTCAGCTCCTCTTAGGGAAAAAATTATCCGGCTCTTTGAAAAACATTTCCTTTTATATCTGATAATACTTTTCTGTTTTACAATTTTATTTATTTGGTTTTTGCTAATGGCAGTGGGTGCAATCAGCTCTTCAGTAGAAGTCACAGCAATTGTGATTCTTGTGGCTTTTTTCCCGGCTCTTGAACTTTCAATAATACTTATAAACAGGTTTTTTTCATTTTTCCTGCCTCCCCGCGTGCTACCAAAAATGGATTACAAAGAAAAAATCCCAATAACATCGAGGACACTTGTGGTTGTCCCAACTATGATAACCTCCCGGGAGGATGTTTTGCGCCAAATTGAAAATTTAGAAATCCATTCTTTGGCAAATCCTGATTCCACACTTCAATTTGTTTTGCTTTCAGATTTTCGGGATGCAAATGAAAAAATTATGAAGGGTGATGATGAAATTCTGAAAACAGCTGAAGATGCGATTGAAGATTTAAATAAGAGGTATTCATCACAGTACGGGAACAAGTTTTGTATGCTCCATCGCGAACGCTTATGGAATGAATCAGAAAATGTATGGATGGGTTGGGAAAGAAAGAGAGGGAAACTGGAAGAGTTAAATTCATTAATTTGTGAACCGTCTTCAAAAACATCTTATACATTCATAACGGAAAACTTTTTAAATTCGTTAAATTCAAATCCGGTACAATTTGTAATCACCCTTGACGCTGATACAAAATTGCCGCCTGATACAGCAAAAAAACTGATCAGTACAATTGCTCATCCACTTAACAGAGCATTGTATGATTCTGATAAAGAAAAAATCACCAAAGGCTATTCAATTATCCAACCACGTATCTCCTTCACTCCGGAATCTGCAAGGAAAACGTGGTTTTCCAAAATATTCTCTGGAAATGTTGGGATAGACCCCTATTCTGCAGCGGTATCAGATATTTACCAGGATCTTTCAGGAGAGGCTATTTTTACCGGCAAGGGAATTTATGATGTCAGGGCCTTTCATTGTGTTTTAGGTAAAAAGTTCCCTGAAAACAGGATTCTTTCCCATGACCTACTCGAGAGTACCTATTTGAGGACAGGGCTTGCCACTGATATAGAATTGTTTGACGATTACCCGGGCACTTATATCAGTTATACTAAAAGGGTTCATCGATGGACAAGAGGGGATTGGCAAATTGCTGCATGGCTTTTTTCAAGAGTTCCCGGACAAGATGGGAGAAACCGAAACCCAATAAATCTCTTGTCAAAATGGAAAATATTTGATAATCTTCGTCGATCACTAAATTTCTTGTTCCTGACAATTTTCTTCGTTGCAGGATTATTCTTGTTGCCTGGTTCATGGTGGGTTTGGATAGGGGCTGCCTTTGGGATTTTGGCGTTCCGGATATATGAAAGCCTGTCGAGCGATTTGTTAAACCGGCCGGCAAGGGTAAGGTGGAAACTTTATATGGAGAAAGTACTCGATAACCTAAGAATAAATACAGTTCAGGTTATATCCACGGTTATAATTTTCCCCCATCAGGCATTTAATCAACTGGATGCTCTTTTAAAATCCTTGTATCGGGTATTTATATCAAAAAAATGGTTGCTGGAATGGGAAACAGCTTCTCATACAGAAGGACTAAGCCCAAATTCATTGAGATCCTATTTTCGTATAATGGTAGTACCCGTATTATTAGGTGTTGCCATATTTATAACTGCTTTTTTTACTGCACCACCCTATCTATGGATTGTCATCCCGTTTTCCCTGTTATGGACAGGATCGCCATTTTATGTTTGGTATATCAGCCAACCTATAAAAAAACGTTTTAAAGTAGTTAAAGACAAAGACCGGCTAAAACTACGTACGTATGCCAGACGCACCTGGTTTTATTTTGAGCGATTTGTTAATGAGGAACATTATTGGCTTCCTCCAGATAATTACCAGGAAGACCCGCCGCTACCCGTTGCAGAAAGGACATCTCCCACTAATATGGGATTGGGACTAGTGTCCAATCAGGTGGCATATAACATGGGTTATATAACTATGGGTGAATTACTGGAACGGCAACAAAAATCTTTACGTGCAATTAATGCGCTCAATAAGTATAATGGTCATTTTTTTAATTGGTACGAAACGCGGCTTGGTGAGGTTTTAAATCCGAGGTATATATCCACTGTGGATTCAGGAAACCTGGCCGCAAGTTTAATTGTAATTAAAGAAGCGATTAAACAGGTAATGGGCATAAGAGGGATCAACAAAAATTTCATAAACGGCTTAGAGGATACATTGCTCGCGATTAAAGAAATTTTTAATGAATTTAATAACGAGGATCTCCTGCCCGAAGATTGCTTTAATCAAGTTTCGCATTTCACCACTTTAATGCTCAAAACACTAAAATTTGAAACAGAATTAAATCACCACGTAAACCTTGATGTCTTGAGGGTTTTGAAACAAGACGCGGTAAGTTTAAGTGCGATAGATCTTCTGTCTGCAAGCGACTTGCTGGATGACCGAAAGATCGAAAACCTACTTTTTTGGATTGAAAGCCCGTTAAAGCTAATTGAAAAAGCAATTGATGAACACAAATGCCTGCTGCTACCGGATGAAATTGATGGACATACCTATTCACCTGAGGAATTAAAAATATTGACAAAAGATAAATACAACGATCACAGTTGTTGTAAGCTTCTGGAAAAATGGCAAGACCAGGCTGATGATATTGTATCACTTTCAGAAAAAATGATTGATGAAATGGATTTCTCTTTTCTCTATCAAAAAAAAAGAGGATTGTTCAGTATTGGTCATAATCTGGATACAGCTCAGTTTGATAAAAGCACTTATGACCTCCTGGCCAGTGAAGCACGAATTGCCTCCTATGTTGCTATTTCAAAAGGAGAAGTTCCCGTTGAGCACTGGTTTAGGTTAAGCAGAAGGCTAACAAGGATTAATAATGAAGAAATTTTGCTTTCCTGGGGTGGAACCATGTTTGAATATTTGATGCCATTACTTTTTATGCGTTCTTATCCTGATACCATATTGAGTCATACTTATAAGAATGTAATCAATTGGCAAAAGAAGTATGGTGACAAACGGGATCTTCCCTGGGGTTTTTCTGAAAGTGCTTATTATTTTCTCAATATCGACATGCAATATCAATACCGCACATTTGGCGTGCCCGGGCTTGGATTAAAACGCGGTTTGGCTGACGAATATGTTGTAGCACCTTATGCTTCCATGCTTGCCCTCATGGTCGATTCTAAAATTGCAATCCAAAACCTGAAAAGAATTGAAAAATCAGGAGGCTTAGGGCTTTTAGGTTTCTACGACGCTATTGATTATACCCCTTCACATATCCTGACTGAAGAACCTTTTAAAACAGTAAAAACGTATATGGTCCATCATCATGGTATGAGTTTGATAGCACTTGATAATTTTCTTAATGGCTGGACAATCAATAAGAATTTCCATGCGGACTCATCAATAAAAAGTTGTGAACTAATTCTACAGGAAAGAATACCAAAAGGATTGCCTATCAAAGAACCGCATCCCATTGATGCTGAACTTGAACCCGGGGGAAAAACATCCATGAGCACTATAGCAGAACACTCCGGGATAAATGAACTCGATATGAGTCCGCCAAGATTACATACACTCTCCAATAGTAATTTCTCTGCGATGATAACTCATGCGGGTACCGGTTATTCCGCTTCAAAAGATATCACTTTAAATGCCTGGAAACCCGATCCCACTATAGATCCACTTGGTTTTTTCTTTTATATAAAAGATACTGAAAGCGGTAAATTTTGGTCTGCAATGCATCAACCGGTCAAACGAAAACCTGACAGGTATGACACCTGGTTTCACAACGGTAAAGTAGTATGTTCCCGTGTTGACGATTGGATTGAAACTACTTCTGAAATTTGCGTTTCCCTGGATCACCAAATCGAACTCAGAAAGCTTACCCTAACCAACTATTCTGACCGCGAACGAACCCTTAATATATCCAGTTATGCTGAAGTGGTTTTAAACAAGACGGCAGACCACAATGCACATCCCGCATTCTCTAAACTTTTCATAGAAACGGAATATCTGGCAAAGCATCATTCCCTAATCGCCAAGAGAAGGCCACGGAGTAAGGACGAAAAACCGATATGGCTGGTGCATACCTTTGCCAGCAACTATAAGGATACAAAACTCAATCCCTTGCAGTTTGAGACAGAAAGATCTAATTTTATAGGTAAAGGAAGATCTTTAAGCAACCCGGAAGCCATGGATGACGGAAATAGGTTTAAAGGCTCTCAAGGAAATGTATCAGATCCTATTGTTAGTTTCCAACAAAAAATCAAAATCAATCCCGGGGAAAAAATTCAGCTTTCATTTGGCCTTGGTTTTGCTGCATCAAGGGAGGACGCAATACTAATGGCTGATATTTATGACAATCCGCAAGCTGTCAACAGGGCTTTTGACCTTGCTTCAGTGTATGGTTCAGTGGAATTAAAGCATATTGCAATAAATACCAGGCAGGCCCATTACTTCCAAAAACTGTCTTCTTATATTTATTATGCAGATCCCAGATACAGGACAAATGAATACCTGCTTCATCTCAATCACAAAAAACAGCAGGATCTTTGGCCATATGGCATATCCGGGGATTCTCCATTAATTATCTTTCGTATTAATGATACCAATCAACTCAAACATGTAAAGTTTTTGTTCAAGGCACATGCTTTCTGGCGAATGCGGGGCATTGAATCAGAATTACTCATTATAAATGAACATGCTCCAGGGTATATAGATGAAATACAGGATGCAATTCAGTTAGCAATTGAGTCTTCACTTAAGCGGGATATAATCCATAAAAGAGGCGGTGTTTTTGCTTTTCGGGCTGATAAAATTCAGAAAGAAGATTTAACACTCCTGTTAAGTGTTGCATATGCTGTTTTTGATAAAAAACTACCTGACTTTTCTAAAGTCAAACTACCTGCTGAAACCAATTCATGGTATCTTGAAGGAGAAGAAACAGTTTATTCGCCACTAAAAGAATCGGAGAATATAATTGATAATTTATATAAAGAAAAACAGCATAAGCTGCAATTCTTTAATGGATATGGCGGGTTCTCTGAAGACGGGAAGGAATATCACATTCTGATTAAAAAAGATCAGGCTACTGGGTTTCACTTATTCCCACCCGTACCGTGGATTAATGTAATTGCAAACCCCAATTTTGGTTTTATAGTCTCTGAACGCGGCGCCGGATATACCTGGAGTGAAAATAGCCGGGAAAATAAATTAACATCATGGTCTAATGACCCGATTACAGATGTGCACTCTGAAGCTATTTACATTAGGGATGAAACATCAAAGAAATACTGGTCTCCCACACCCGGTCCTGTAATTGGTCCTGGTTTCTATCATGTTATACACGGATTTGGTTATACAAGCTTTGAGCATACTTCAAATGAGCTGGACCAAAAGCTCATACAATTTGTTCCTGAAAATGAATCTGTAAAAATTTCAAAACTCATTTTGAAAAACACGGGAAGTAAAATACAAAAACTTTCTGTGTTCCGGTATTTGGACAGGGTTTTGGGTGTTGAAAGAACAAATTCATCCCGATTTGTTATTCAGGAAGCTTCTGATGATGGAAATACCTTATATGCAACAAACAAGTACAATAATGAATTTGCGGGAAGAACTGTCTTTAGCTCGGTTATTAATCCTTTACAGGATGCAAGCTTTCGGTTTACCACAGACCGGCAGCAATTTATTGGAAGAAATCGCTCTTTGAACAAACCGATTGCGATCACTTCAAAAGAATTCCTTGAAAACAGGCTGCAGACAGGTGGAGATCCTTGTTCAGCAATTCAGACTGTTTTTGAGTTGGCACCTGGGGAGGGAGTCACCCTCATCTTTCTGGAAGGAGAAAGCCAAAATAGGAATGAAGCAGAATTAACCATTCAAAATTATTCAGATATTGCTCATGCTGATGTACAACTACTAAATGTTAGGAATTTTTGGGTAAAATCACTCACAAAAATTCAAATTGCAACTCCTGATAAATCTTTGGACGTTATGATGAACGGATGGTTAATGTATCAAAACATTTCCAGTCGTATTTGGGCTCGTACCGCTTTTTATCAGGCGGGAGGGGCGTATGGTTTCAGGGATCAATTGCAGGACGCTGCTGCTGCATTGTATGTAGCCCCCCAATTGTGCCGGAATCAGATTTTACTGCATGCCAGGAATCAGTTTAAAGAAGGAGATGTACTGCATTGGTGGCACCCGCCAACAGGAAGGGGTATTCGTTCCAGAATTACTGATGACCGTCTTTGGCTTCCATATGTGGTAGAATTTTATTTACAATCAACGAATGATGAATCAATCCTACAGGAAAAATTGTCCTATATTATTGCGCGAAAACTTGAGCCGGCTGAACATGAAGCATACCTGAATCCAAACGTACTGCCGGACAAAGGCACACTATATGAACATTGTTGTAAGGCCATTGATATTTCATTGCAATTTGGCAATCATGGTTTACCACTTATAGGTGGAGGGGATTGGAACGACGGAATGAACCGCGTGGGTGAAGAAGGAAAAGGAGAAAGTGTATGGCTTGGGTTTTTTATGTATTATATTTTGGAGCGGTTTGAAAAAGTTTGCCGGATGATGAATGATATTTCCAGGGCAGATAAATATCAAATTGTGGCAGCAGACCTTAAAGAAAAGCTCAACAAAGCGGGCTGGGATGGAAAATGGTATCTCAGGGCTTTTTATGACGATGGGACACCTCTGGGTTCTTCAAAAAATGATGAATGCAGAATAGATGCAATCTCCCAGGCATGGGCTATTATTTCTGAAGTTGCCTCTGAAAATCGAAGGAAACAAGTATTGAAGGCTGTGGAAGAACATTTAATTTCTGAAGATGACAAATTAATTCGGTTACTTACACCTCCATTTGATAAAACAGTTAAAGATCCCGGTTATATCAAAGGTTATATCCCTGGAGTAAGGGAAAACGGTGGACAATATACACATGCTGCCCTATGGACAGTAAAAGCATTTGCAGAAGCAGGTATGGGGGAAAAGGCTGTTCACTATCTAAATATGATAAATCCCGTAAATCATGCGCTAAACCTGGAATCAGCAAATAAATATAAGGTAGAACCTTTTGTTGTCGCAGCAGATGTTTACGGCGAAGCCCCACTTACAGGAAAAGGGGGCTGGAGTTGGTACACCGGTTCAGCCGGCTGGATGTACAGGGTTGCACTCGAATCTGTACTGGGCTTGCAATTAAATGGCAACTCAATTTTGTTGAAACCTGCTATTTCAAAAAGTTGGCAGAGGTATAATATCGAGTTGGTTTTAGATGATAATAAAACCACATATTACATCAAAGTAGAAAATCCTAATGGACTGCAGTCCGGAAAACTTGAAGGAACCATTGATGGAGGAAATGTAGGTTTTGAAAGTTTACCTGCAAATATCCCGGTTAAAAAAGACAGGCAGAGACACGAAATTATGTTAACAATTAAAAAGTTATAATTTCGATTTTGTAGCGTTCTATATAATATTTACCCAGTAACCTGAGTTCGACCTAAGAATTAGCAAAATAGTGCGAGTTGCCCATTTGAATAATTATCTTCTTCAAACTTAATTGCTGGTTTTTTCTCTTGAAAGGAGTATGCAATCAGGCTTGCCACGAGA
>Ga0307487_1000021_pt1 | contig 132671 bp, 102 predicted proteins | sample CBIW12metaG_FD_203665 | JGI IMG/M metagenome (GOLD analysis project Ga0307487, IMG submission 203665) | Sea-ice brine microbial communities from Beaufort Sea near Barrow, Alaska, United States - CBIW 1.2 | ecosystem: Environmental > Aquatic > Marine > Coastal | place: USA: Alaska | collected... | reverse complement strand
TACCTGCAATTATACCTCAATGAGTTCGTTTACAAGTTAAATAGACGATATTTTGGGGACAAAATATTTGACAGGTTAGTCATAGCAAGCATTACAGCAAGTGGACATTAAACGGATATACAAATTAGATTCAATTTTTTAAGAATCCAATAAGGAAAATAATTTTAAAATAGTTGGTTTTATGATTGTCCGTAATATTACTGGAGTGAAATAAAAACAAATTTGGAACCTATATAAATATCCATAGACAGGAAAGTTTTGGCCATGGACAATGTGTAAATCGAGAAGTCCTGGAAGTGCAGCAAACCGAAATTGGTAGCATCACCAAATATTATTGAATATATAAATTAATTCTGCAACTGAGACTACTGGTTGAACCAGTGGGAAGTGGAGTTGCTAAGTTAACCGCATTTAAGTTAAGAGTATAATACTTCTTAATATTAAAAAATGATTAAAAAGAAAAAGATCCTTATCCTGGCCTCAGATCAATTTGGTTACTCTACAACTACGTATAAATATTGTGAGTATGCTCTTATAAACTTTGATTTAACATATGTAGGATGGGATTATAATTTACCCAGGATAGAACTCCCCTCTGTAAAAGTGAAATATGTAAGCAGAGACTCAAGCCTAATAAAGAGAAATTTAAGATTGCTCCAGGCATTCCATAAAGAGATTCAAAATGAGCACGATCTTATATTTTTAACTTATGTAAGAGGAATATCTTTTATAAAATTGCTTAATCCAAAGGCTAAATTTTTACTGTACATAGATACGTTTGGTGTTATGCCCGACTCCAAAAAGCGATGGATTTATGATGCTATTCTTAAGCTCGAGGTCTCATTCTTTTCTAATGTGGCCGTTATTAATGATGGTTTAGCCAGGCGGTTAAGAAGAAGAAATTATGAGATACTTCCTTTAGGGGGAACCTGTTTTAACACCGAATCAAAATCCTTTGAAAAACTTGAATTATTATATGTTGGCACTTTGGATAACAGGAATATGATTGATTGTGTGAGGGGTTTTCACAAATATCTTCAAAAGTATGAATTTAAGCGAAATGTAACTGTTTTTAAGATTATTGGGGACGGCCCAAATAATGAATTAGAAGAGATAAAGGAATATGTTGAGGCTAATAACCTCACGGATTATATACATGTTAAAGGATACCTTCCACAAAAAGAATTAACTCCATATTTTAAAAGTGCTAATATAGGAGTATCCTTTGTGCCAATGCTTTCTTACTATGAATATCAAACACCAACAAAAACTTTTGAATATTTAATTTCAGGCCTACCTGTCATTGCAACAGGTACCTATGAGAATAGAAAAATAATAAAACCTTGGTCAGGCGTTATTATTGAAGACAATGCAGATGCTTTTTGTGAGGGTGTCGCCCAGCTTCAGAGCCAGAAAAAAGAATTCTGCAGTGATAGAATAAGAAAGGAATACTCTAAACATACCTGGAAGAAAGTTGTTGAATCCCATTTTACTCCCTTAATCAATAAGCTAATAGGTTAATAAATTATACAATTTATTTCAACAAATGAATAATAAAATCAGGAATTTTCATGCCGCTGTAATTGCCAAATCGTTCATAGCAGCAGGACTTACCAAAAAAGTTAAAAAAAAAGCTCACCTTGGGGATTTTATATTATCACTATATTTTCATAATCCTGATAAATCCCTTTTTGAATTCTGTATCAATTGGTTAAAGAAAAATGGGTTTAGCTTTCTTTCAGAAAAAGATATTGTTGCAATAGCTAATAAAGAAGTTCCCTTTCCTAAAGGAGGGGTGATATTAACTGTGGATGATGGTTGGGAAAGTAATGAAGAAAATGTAATTGCCGTAGCTGGGAAAGAAGAAATACCCGTTACAATTTTTGTTACTACAGATGCCATAGAAAATGGAAATTACTGGTGGCCATATGTTGAAAAAGCCAGGGAACTTAAATTGTCTTTTCCATCTATTGAAGATATTAAAAAGGTTCCTAATAAAGAACGGGAAAAATTATTAAAAGATATCAAAAAGAATGTTACGATGGAGAGGCATGCTTTAAATCTTCAGCAGCTTAAGAAGGCCTCAGAATCGAAGTACATAACGATAAGTGCCCATACCGTTAACCACCCAATTTTATTGAATTGTGAGAATGATGAAGCATTTCAGGAAATAAAAAAGTCTAAAGTCCAGATTGAAGAATGGTTGAATATTCCGGTGGAATCTTTTTCATACCCAAATGGGGATTATTCAAACCGAGAAATTGAATATTTAAAGCAATTAAATTTTTCCTCGGCTTATACTACGGAACCCGCTTATTTAACTGAGGAAAGACTCCAGAAGATATATCAGCTCCCAAGGTTCTGTGTTTTTGAAGGAATCTCAAAAGCAGAGGCGATATGCAGAATGACGGGAGTATGGCAACGTTTTTTCAAGTAACCTACTCTCCAATATCAGAATAATTGAAGTTTACTTTTAAACAATATCTTTTATACATTATTTATGAAGATTCTATACGTTACCAATATGTATCCCTCACAGGATACTCCTTTTGATGGAGTTTTTATAAAAGAACAGATTGAATACTGTCATGATAATTATAATATTGATTACGAGTTGTTTGTAATTGATCGTTCAGGTAATAAATATTTTAACTATGTGAAGAGTATTTTTCAAATTATAAAAATCATCGTAAAAGGAGACTTCAATCTTATTCACGTTCATTTTGGCCTGGCAGGAATGTTTTTATTTTTTAAACCCTTAATCAAACCTCCCGTGATAATTACCCTACATGGGAGTGATATAATACCTTATAAAAAAAGAAAGGGACTGATGCATAAGATTAGTAAAATGGCGGCCAAAAAAGCCGACCGGATTATCATTTTAAATGATAAAATGGCTAGTATTTTAAAAAAATATAAGTTTAAGGCAGTGAAAATTCCGTGCGGTATAAATACCGAATTGTTTGATTTAAAACGGAATAATTTAAATAACAAGAGTTTTTTAATTGGATTTCCTTCTAGCCGAAAACGCGAAGTTAAAAACTATCCTTTATTCAAAGCTATTACAGATATTCTAAAGCAAAGAGGGCATTCTATAGAAATTGTAGAATTCACCAATTTTACGAGAGAGGAATTGGCCGAGAATTTAAGTAAGCTTGATTGTCTTTTAATGACCTCATACAGTGAAGGTTCTCCACAAATTATTAAAGAAGCAATGGTTTGTCAGGTTCCAATTGTTTCCACTAAAATAGGGGATATAGAAAATTTATTAAAGGGAGTGAAAAATTGTTATGTAATTGACTCTTTTGAACCGGAACCCTTTGTAGAGACACTGACAAAAACCTTAAATCTAACTCCGGCTGAGAGAACAACAAACGGGAAGAAAAGAATTAAACAATTAGGATTAGACCAGAATTCTGTTTGCTCTAATGTTTACAAGACATATCAAAGCGTTTTAAATTAAATAATAAAGCAGTTTTTTCAATCATTTGAGAAAAAATAATCATTGGATTTATGAATAAAAAAAATAAAAAAATCATCCTAATCTGTTCCGATGGGGGACACCTTGCGCAGATACTGGAACTAAAGGAAATGTTTTTGAACTATGATTACCTTATTATTACGGAAGAATCTCCTGCCACCATTCCTTTAAAGGATAAGTATAATATCAGATATTTAAAAGGTAGGTCGAAGGGGAAAAAAAGGAATTTGTCTTTTTTATTCAGTTTATTGATCAATGCATTTTTATCATTAAAAATTTTAATTCAGCATTTTCCAAAAGCTATTATCACCACTGGGAGCCATACAGCTATACCAATGTGCTTTCTAGGAAAAATATCGGGCGTAAAAATAATATGGATTCTTTCATACGCCCGGATTAATTCGAGAGCATTTTCAGCAGATATTATTTATCCAATTGCCGATAAATTTATAATCCAATGGCCGGGGGTGCAAAAATTTTATAAGAAAGCAGTTTACCTTGGAGGTATCTATTAATTTAAGTTGTTATGATAATTGTACTACTGGGAACATTTCCAACCGCATTTGCAAGACCCCTGGTGGAAATTGACCGTCTTTGCCGTGAAGGATTTATAAAGGAAAAAGTAATTGTACAGAGTGGGCATACCCAATTTGAATCTGAATTTCTGGAAATGCGACCATTTATTGCCCCAGATGAGCTTACGGACCTATATAAAGAAGCAAGGGTGGTAATATCCCAGGCAGGAACGGGGTCTTTGATTAAGGGATTGAAGTTAAATAAGAAAATTATCTCTATCCCAAGATTAGCCAAATATGGTGAAGTTGTGGATGACCACCAGAAGGAAATTCTACATGAATTTACCCAGCTGAATTATATTCTACCCTGGACGGAGGATACTTCTTTAGAGACCGCATTGAATATGATTGAAAATTTCGAACCATCTCCTTACGTGTCGACTAAACAAAAAATTATCGACCACTTAGAAGAATATATAAATTCTATATAAAAATTTTAAACTCAATTATTTGAAAACTTATGGTAAGAATAGGATTAATAGGCGCCGGAAAAATGGGCATATCACATTTATCTATTTTAGGAGCCCATCAGGATGTGCAAGTAGTAGGTGTATGTGACACTTCAAAACTTGTGCTTAGTGCACTGGAAAAATATAGTAAATTTAATTGCTATACAGACTATATTAAGATGGTGGAAAAGGAAAAGCCAGATGCGGTATTTGTGGCCACCCCTACCAAGTTTCATTTTGATTTTGTAAAGCAACTATTAACAAGAAATGTTCATGTTTTTGTAGAAAAACCGTTTTGTCTTACCGAAGAACAGGGAATGGAACTAACTTCAATGGCTTCTGAAAGAAATCTAGTAAATCAGGTTGGATATCATAATAAGTTTGTGGGAACCTTCAGGGAAGTAAGGAAGTTGGTGAAAGACGGATCCATTGGTGAAATTAGTCATTTTACAGGAGAAGCATATGGGCCGGTAATTACAAAGAAAAAGGAGGGGACCTGGCGCTCCAATCCGGCAGAAGGGGGCGGCTGTCTCATGGATTATGCCTCCCATGTAATAGATCTAATTAATGATATACTTTCACCGGTTAACGCTTCAAGGGGCAGCATTATGAAATCTATTTATTCCAAAACGGTTGATGATGCAGTCTATTCTCTACTTGAACTTACAGACAAAACCACTGGGGTGATTTCTGTAAATTGGAGTGATGAAACCTATAGAAAAATGTCCACCTCAATAACCATAAATGGGGCAAGAGGAAAAATTATTTCAGATGCAAATGAACTGAAAGTGTATTTTAAAGAAGATTATTGTCCCGAGGGCTATTCTAAAGGTTGGAATGTTAAATATGTTACAGATCTAACTGATCAGGTGGATTTTTACCTTAGAGGTGAAGAATATTCAGCACAGGTTGATTATTTTATAAAAGCCGTTAAAGGTGAGGTGCCAAATAACATAAACAGTTTTCAAAGCGCCTGGCTTACAGACAGAGCAATATCAATTATAAGGAATCAAAAATAACACTAAAATGGAAAGAATTTTATACGGAGATAATCAGTTTTTTGCGGTAAATCATATTTCGGATGAAAAATCGAGAGCACAGTCTATCAAATTTAAAAATGACGAAGCTATTATAAGAACTTTAGATTATGCTATTGATGCTGGAATAAATACTTTTATGTGTACTACTCACGATAGGATCGCGAAAATTTGTGATATAATAAGGGCAAATCCAGAAAAATATAAAAATTTTAAAATTTACCCTTGCATGCCATATGCTCATAAGTATGCTAATGCAGTAACCGAATTGGGAATACAAGGCACAATTAAGCAATACGTCCCCGGGAATATATTTGGAACCATGTTCAAAGGAGGAATGGCATTTGTCTCAAAAGATTTCCTCAAAATCATGGAACTTCTTATCGATGCTGAAATGAAGATGTTTAAAGGGATAAATACACCTGTGATTTTCCTTCAAAATGTTATAACCGACCTGCTTTTAGGGCTTGAAATGGTAGAAGTGTTAAAAGCTTTTCATGATTATGTTTTGAAAAAATATGACGCAGAACCAGGATTTATAACTATGAATATGCCTAAACTCTTAGACACCCTTGAAGGTGCAGGGATAAAAAATCCTATTATTTGTTTTTCTATGAATAAAATAAATTTCAGAATGTCAGGAGGAAAAGACCTTTATGAAGAAACGCTAAGGACAAGAAAATTAAGAGCCGTTGCCATGCAGGTTTTAGGTGGTGGAGCTATTCCTCCAAAAGAAGCTCTTGAATATGTCTCTAAATTGCCTAATATAGAATCTATTCTTTTTGGAGCTTCCTCAAAAGCAAATATTGAAAATACAGTTTCTACAATTCACCATTTTGATGAGGAGAAAACAGCCTACCAGGTTTAAATGAAATTTTATTAATGTTTGATTAAATAAATACGCCGGATTTCCTTGTAATAGGATTTCCCGCTTTTATATATTGGTTTTTACCTCAAAGTTATTATAACATACACTTTATGGGTAGTCTTCAAATTTAATAACCTCCAGGCTTTACTTCATCATAGTTGCTATTTTCATTTCCAATACGTACCTCATCATAATAAATAACTCTTTGGGAAAAGACTGGCCCCCATTCCCACTTATAAACACCGAACTTTAAATAAGGGTAAGCGGTATCATTGTAAGTGTTCGGCATATTTTGCCGATTAATTACTTTTTCACCATCCTTCCATACCTCCAGTAATCCGGTGTTGGTGTGGGAGTATTTAATATGTACTACCCAATCAATCCATTTGTTCTTAGGTATAACTCCAAGATCTATATAAATAAGTCCATCAGAATAACCATCTTCCATAATACGATCGGCATCCCATCTTAACATCCACTTCAATCTACCCTCTGAAGCTATTAAAGCATTGGAAGGGCTTCTATTGGTTGCCTCCCCCTCATCGGCTTGAACATGCCATTGTCCAATAACTTCCTCTGTGGAATCAGATGTATAGCTGGCAGGGAAAAATTGAGAGAAGCCATACCATCCTTCATTTCTAGTACTACTTTGAGCTTGTGACATTTCAGTCCTGTTACCGCCCCATATTTGAGGGTCATCCTCATTGATCTCGAATCGGCCTGATGTGGAGCCTTCTCTTATAATATTTCCCTCTATTTGAAAGCTATGATCTGCAGCATGTTCCAGATAAAAATCGCCAGCCTGGGGATTATTCCTCAAGTCGGGATTTTCAAAAGTTTCTACAAAAATTAAATTATCTGTATTTCGCTCTTCCGGAGAAGGTTCAGGAGTAGTTTGAGACTGTTGCTCTCCCAAAGCATAATGATAGTTTTGAGAGAATGCAGAGGTCGAAAAAAGTAATATATAAAGGATATATTTCATTATAATATAAATATAAGAATTGTTATTAATTTCTAATGATCCCACTAGTATAAACTGGATCGTTTCAAATGCTGATAAAACCGCCAGGCTTTACCTCATCGTAACTGCTGTTTGCGTTACCTACCCTAACCTCATCATAATAAATTACTCTTTGGGAAAGCTGAAGTTCTCCATTCCCACTTATAAACTCCAAATTTGGAATACGGGGTAAGGGACATCATTTATAGGCATTAAGAATATTTTGCCTGTCGACATCTTTTTACTATCCATCCAAACTTCCAGAATTCCTGATAAAAATCGTTCAGATCTGAATTATTGTCGAGATTACTATTTATGAATGTTACTGTTTACGGGCGGTACCGATAAAAACCGGTACCAGTTTTTAACGGTACCGGTTCTTGCGAACCACCAGGCGGTGTTTATGGTTTGTTGTTTTTAATTTTTTATTGCACTTCTTTGGATACGATCCTCACCAGCTCGTATCTAATGGAAGAACCATCTGCCGGAGGGTTTTCCACTTCTGTTTTTTTCACTTCGAGCCCATAAACAAAACCGGGTTCATAGGTGAAACCGTCAATACTGTCATAAAAGTAGAAATTTTCCCAATTTTCTGTGCCTATCATATCACCTTCCTGCACAAGCAGGCAAGTGCCTTCTATTTCTCCAACACAATCTACAGTATAGCTGTTTACCCTCATGTTAATGCTGTTATTAACTCTGTTAGTTTTTACCTCATCATAACTACTGTACTTACTACCTATTTTAACTTCATCATAGTAGATTACCCTTCGTGTGGAACCATTTCCCCATTCCCATTTATAAACACCAAATTTAAAATATGGGTATTTTTCATCATTATAGGTGTTGGGCTTATTTTGCCTGTCAATTACTTTCTCACCATCTTTCCATACTTCAAGGGTTCCGGTATTGGTGTGGGAGTATTTAATATGTACTACCCAATCAATCCATTTATTTTTAGGTATTTCTCCAAGATCTATATAAATAAGTCCATCAGAATATCCATCTGTCATGATGCGATCGGCGTCCCATCTTAACATCCACTTCAATCTACCCTCTGATGCTATTAAAGCATTGGAAGGGCTCCTATTCGTGGCCTCCCCCTCATCAGCTTGAACATGCCACTGTGAAATTACTTCTTCACTAGAGTCACTTGTATAAGAGTCTGGGAAAAATTGAGAGAAACCATACCAACCTTCACTTTGTGTAGTACTTTGAGCCTGGGACATTTCAGTTCTATTGCCGCCCCAGATTTTAGTATCACCTTTCTTAATCTCAAATCTACCTGCTGTTGAACCTTTTCTTATAATATTTTCTTCGAGATTAAAGCTATGATCTTCAGTATGTTCCAGGTAAAAGTCGCCAGCCTGCGGATTATTATTCAGGTCTGGATTTTCGAATGTTTCTGTATAAATTAAATTTGCTAAATCTTGATTTAAAGGCACGTCCGATTCTAAATTCATAGATTCTAGGGTATCAAGTGGACTAGATTGTGACTCTACAGGGTCATAGTCATTATCCGGCGAACATGCCGCTATTGTAAAGAGTAATATATAAAGGAAATTTTTCATTATAATATAATTTAAGTATTCTTATTAGTTTTTAAATGTTATATAAACCGCATCGTTTCAACTGCTGTTTGAATCACCAGGCTTTGCCTCATTCCTTATAGCCACCATTAGCTTTATTTTGTTATTCAGGTGGCACTGAGTCTGGGTGCAACAAATCTGTAAGAGGTGAATTAGATTGAGTCTCTTTAAGAGTATAGTTATTATTCGGCGAACGCGCAGATATTGAAAAAAGTAATATATGGAGAGAATTTTTCATTATAATATGATATAAGAATTGTTACCAGTTTTTCTAATAATACCACCGGTATAAACTTCGTCGTTTCCAATGCTGCTAAAACCACCCGAATTACCGTTGATTACAACACCTGAACTTCCGTTTACTGTCAAGGTAGTGCCGTGTACTTCCAAATTAATCACATCACCAACTTGCATTGCTGAAAATCCGGAAGTGATTGTTAAAGTAGATGAGTAAATACAGGCAATTGTATTTCCAACATCATTATTATTTATATTTCGTGAGGAAGTAAATGATATTATCTCAGCTTTTTTTACGTAGTTATCTTCAACATCTTTTAAGATTTCTGCTTTAATCGTATCTACCTCATCTTGCGTATAAACTTTAGGTGCTCCACTTAAACTGGAGTATTCTCCATCAAAATCATCTGCGGCATTGGTATCCCAGTTTTCAAAAGAAATAGAATTCCCGCTGGAAATAGATAAAGTTGATCCTTCAAGGTTCAGATCTTGTGGAGATCCCGCGGTGGTTTCAATCCCACCTATCAGGTTATCTATCTCTGTCCGGTCATATATTTCAGGTTTATTTTGAAGGTCATCATAAATACCGGAAAAGTCATCTGCAGCATTGGTATCCCAGTTCTCAAAAGAAATAGAATTTCCTCCTGAAATAGCTAAAGTTGCCCCTTCCAGGGTCAGGTCTTGCGGAGCTCCTCCGGTGGTTTCAATCCCATCTATAAGGTTATCGATCTCTGTCTTGTCATATAGGGCAGGTTTATTTTGAAGGTCATCATAAATACCCGAGAAATCATCTGCGGCATTGGTATCCCAGTTCTCAAAAGAAATGGAATTCCCGCCGGAAATAGATAAAGTTGATGCTTCCAGGCTGAGGTCTTGTGGAGCTTCCCCAGTGGTTTCAATACCATCAATCAGGTTATCGATTTGTGTCCGGTCATATATTTCAGGTTTATTTTGAAGGTCATCATAAATACCCGAGAAATCATCTGCGGCATTGGTATCCCAGTTCTCAAAAGAAATGGAATTTCCTCCTGAAATAGATAGGGTAGTTTGATCCAGGTTCAGATTCTGAGAAACGCCTCCATTTGTTTCTATTCCATCAATTAGGTTATCGATCTCTGTTTTGTCATATAGTTCAGGTTTATTTTGAAGGTCATCATAAATACCGGAAAAGTCATCAGCAGCATTGGTATCCCAGTTATCAAAAGAAACTTTATTACCCCCAGAAATAGCCAATGACTTTTTGTTTAACTCTAAAGATTGAGTAATCCCTTCAACTATATTGATCTCTTCTAAAATACGATCAACTTCGTCAGCGGTATAAAAGTCTGGCATCTGGGAAGGAGAGATTGTACCAGTAAAAGAATCGGCAGATTTTGCGTGTAATGCGTAAGGTACACTTAACATCTGACTAATGCCATTAATTTTATAATTGGAATTGCCGTCAGGATCGACCAGGCTTTCTATAAAGAACGGTCCTTGAGACCAGTTGATCTCACTAAAAAAGCCTTTTTCTATGGTTCCAGAACCTATTTCCAGAGATAAAAGTCCATTTTTATTAGTCATTGCGTGATGCGTTTCCTCATACACGCTAGAACCCTTAAGGGAACCCTGTCTAAGAATAATTTTTAAATCTACACTCGAACTTTTGACCAGGGCATCTGAATCATCTCTAATTACAGCTTGATAACTCATTTTTTCTGGGGTTTGTCCAAAAACGCTAAGATGAATTAACGTTAGTATTGAAAATTTCAATAACCACTTCATTATATTATTTTTTTATAATTTTAATTGTTTTTATATGCTGCCCATTATCTGAAATTCTTAGTAAGTAGATGGCTGCCGATAACCTGGAGATATCTACTTTAGCACCGGATTCTCCAATTTGATCTTCTTTTAATAATCTGCCATTTAAATCCAATAAATGATAACTTAAGGACCGGTTTTCATAAGTCGAAGCTACTATTCTAAGGTAGTTGACGGCTGGGTTTGGATAAGCTACCGCCTTAAAGTCTTCTTTCTCCTCTTTATCTACTGGGGTTATATAAATTATGATAGGTTGCTGTATACCTTCAGAAACATAATTTTCCTCCCCACTATAAGATGAATAGAAAACCTGCCCTATTGAGTAGGAAATACTGCCTTCTTCGCTAGAGATATCTCCACCTGTTGCATTAATTGAGGAGTGTAAATTTTTGTTTTGAGTTGTTTGACTTTTGCATAATAGGGATGTGAGTACAAATAGTACAGTAATAATGTATCTCATTAGAATTTAGGGATAGAGTCATTCATAATTTGGTAAATACTGGATCGCGAAACTAAATATTTAGATCGATAAAACAAGCTGTTTTACCGACGAAAAATACCCTTATGATCTTTAAATCAGTTTTTTATGAAATTTGTAGGGTAATTCTTATAGTATCAACGTATGTAGTTATAGTTAATATTATGCCAAAAAAGGCCGCCATACTATTTGAAAAATCAAAGCGCGGGAATTATAGGCTAAACGCTAATAATTTTTATTTAGATGAGTTGATTTTGGTGATAAAAAAGTTAATAATTATGTAGATTGTTGAACTGTATCGTGCATAATATCCACACAAATCTTTTTGAATAAGGAATTCAATAGATTTTAAAACATTTTAAAGAAGGAAAAATATTAATGCTAAAAAAGAATTAGCTGATTTGATGAGAGTTGTATAATTTTCAAGGACCAAAAAATTAACAGAAGAATTGGATTGCTAACTAGCAAAATTAAAATAACCCTTCGAAGCTTTTCAAATTTGACCTAAATCTGTATAAAAGCTTTTCCTGATGGTTTGAATCATAACATTTATCTAGTATTAGCATACCTAAACGCTTACCTTGATATTCCAGGATGAAATCAAAGGGATAATCTTCGTGAAAGATTTTATTACACTCTTGCATGGCCTCGGATAGCTTTTTCGAATTGAGTGGTAATTCTAATTTTTCAGAAAGAACAGATCTTATAAAGTAAGATGCTAGTAGGTTTTTCTCCTCATCCAACATGCTACTTATACTTGAATTTGGTTTCTGAGCGAAACTTTGGGGCCTGGAAACCAGTCTGTTCCAAAAAATATTTAAGCTTTTAAATTTCTTTAATTTGTTCTTGTTAATATCCTTTGGAAAATCTTCTATGAGATTTTCCTTTTTAGTCTTTAAAAGCAGGTTTTCATCCATAAATAAATTAGATTGGGGGCATTTTCATCTAACAAATGAGAGTTGTTTTTTATTACTATTAATTATTTTACTTACAATAATATATAAAAAAAAAGATAGTATCAAATTATTTTAGTAATCATAAGGTTCTCTTTTATAATTTTTTAGTAATTAATGAGAGAAATTCGATGAATGTAATTGAGATAAGAAGTGGTAAATATACAACATGAAATACATCTTATCTTAAAGAAAAAAGACAGCCACATAGTTTTGGCTGTCTTTTATATACTAGAAATTTTCAATTCAATTTACTCGATAATCGAGATTTATCCCGATAAATATCGGGAGCTCTGAGGCCTGCCCGAATCATTCAGGCGGGCTGGTCTCGAAATCAAATTATATTTTCCAATAATACCTCGTGGGTTTGCCACGAGGTAGTTCACTTAATATCAAAACGATCCAGGTTCATTACTTTATCCCAAGCCTTCACAAAATCCTTTACAAATTTTTCCTTAGAATCTTCACATCCATAAACTTCAGCTAAAGCTCGAAGTTCTGAATTTGATCCAAAAATTAGATCTACTCTGGTTCCGGTCCACTTAACTTCGTTTGAAGAACGGTCGCGACCCTCAAATTCGGTTTGGGAATCTGAAGTTGCTTTCCAGGTAGTTCGCATATCAAGAATATTCTTGAAATAATCGTTGGTTAGTTGTCCCGGACGATCTGTAAATACTCCGTGTTTTGAATTGTCAAAATTAGTGTCAAGTACCCGCATTCCACCAATTAAAACCGTCATTTCAGGAGGAGTTAAGGTTAATAGCTGGGCTTTATCAACAAGCATTTCCTCAGCTGAAGCCGATATATTATCCCTATTCCTAGCATAATTACGGAAACCATCAGCATTTGGCTCCAATGGCTCAAAGGCTTCAACATCGGTTTGCTCTGCCGTTGCATCAGTTCGGCCCGGGGTAAACGGAACACCTATATCATACCCAGCATCTGCAGCGGCTTTCTTAACAGCTACGCATCCTCCAAGAACAATAAGATCGGCAATGGAAACTTTTTTATTTCCAGATTGTGCATCATTGAATTCCTTCTGAATTTCTTCCAATTTTGTTATTACTTTCTGTAATTGTGGCGGATTATTAACCTCCCAATGTCTTTGTGGTTCAAGTCGAATACGTGCTCCATTAGCACCACCACGTTTATCTGATCCTCTAAATGTAGAAGCAGAAGCCCACGCAGTAGAAACCATTTGCGAAACAGTTAATCCAGAGTCAAGGATCTTTTTCTTTAGTTCCTTAACGTCATTTTCATTTACTATTTCATAGTCTACTTTAGGAATAGGATCTTGCCAGATAAGTTCTTCTGATGGTACTTCTGGCCCCAAATATCTGGAAATTGGCCCCATATCACGATGAGTTAATTTATACCAGGCCCTGGAGAAAGCATCTGCAAATTCCTCTGGGTTTTCGTGAAAATGTTTAGAAATTTTCAAATAATCCGGATCTTCTTTTAAGGCAAGATCAGTAGTAAGCATAAAAGGAGCGTGTTTCTTATCAGGGTCGTGAGCGTCGGGAACAGTTCCTGCACCAGCACCATCTTTAGGTTTCCATTGAAAAGCTCCACCTGGACCTTTATGGCATTCCCAGTCAAAACCGAACAAGTTGTCAAAAAAGCTATTGCTCCACTTGGTAGGCGTTTGAGTCCAGGCACCTTCAATTCCGCTGGTGATTGTATTTTCTGCATTTCCGCTTCCAAAACTGTTTTTCCAACCGAGTCCCATTTCTTCAATTCCTGCTCCCGCCGGTTCTGCACCAACATATTCATCAGCATCAGCAGCACCGTGTGTTTTTCCAAAGGTATGTCCGCCGGCAATTAGTGCCACCGTTTCGTAATCGTTCATTGCCATACGCCCAAATGTTTCTCGAATATCTTTGGCAGCGCCAATAGGGTCAGGGTTTCCGTTAGGTCCTTCAGGATTCACATAAATAAGTCCCATATGAGAAGCTCCTAGTGGACTTTCAAGTTCTTTATTTTCTGAATATCGTTCCTTATTTCCCAGCCATTCTCCTTCAGATCCCCAGTAAATATCTTCTTCCGGTTCCCAAATATCTTCACGACCGCCGGCAAAACCAAAAGTTTTAAGTCCCATAGATTCAAGGGCGCAATTTCCGGTGAGAATCATAAGATCTGCCCAGGAAATTTTTTTGCCGTATTTCTGTTTAATCGGCCAAAGCAATAATCGGGCTTTGTCCAAGTTGGCATTATCCGGCCAACTGTTTAGCGGTGCAAATCTTTGGGAACCAGAACTTGCTCCTCCACGGCCATCACCAATACGATAGGTTCCCGCGCTGTGCCAGGCCATACGAATAAAAAAAGGTCCGTAATGCCCGTAATCTGCAGGCCACCATTCCTGAGAGTCTTTCATAAGATCAAAAATGTCTTTCTTAACGGCAGCAAGATCAAGACTTTTAAATTCTTCAGCATAATTAAAATCTTCACCCATCGGATTTGACAAATTGGAGTGTTGTCTTAAAATAGATAAGTTCAATTGGTTGGGCCACCAGTCGCGATTTGAAGTTCCGCTTCCGGCTGTTTTATTAAGAGAGCCACCCATAAAAGGACAGCGGCTAGATTCGTTTACATCCCAAACTTTGTGGCTATCGGGATTGTTTGATTGATTGTTTTTTTCCATAATAAGGAGGGTTTAAAAGGTTAACACCTTAAAAATACTATAATTTTTAGTTATAGGTTTTTAATTTTTATACTAAATAACTATAGTTGTTAGGTAAAAACTATAGTAGCATTATCCTGAAGTTTCTAAATCATTAAAAATGTGATTTGTATGGGTTTTTAAGTACACTTTATTTATCAATAATAACCTAACTTTAGGTGACTCTGAAGAAGTGAGAAATAATGGTCAAAAGTTTTTAAATCATATTTAAAATTTTCAAGTGGGGACTGACAATAATTTATCTAAAAAAAAAGCAGGAGTTATCGTAGCGCATCCAGATGATGAAACGCTATGGTGTGGCGGTACTATCTTAACACATCCTGCATTCGAATGGTTCGTGGTTTCCCTTTGCCGTGGAGACGATACGGAAAGAGCCCCAAAATTCTATCGGTGCCTAAAAACTTTAAATGCTACCGGTGTTATGGATACTTTAGATGATGCAGCGGAGCAAAATCCCCTGGATATAGAAGTAATAAAGAAAGCAATTCTGGATTTATTACCTAACCTAGATTTTGATTTAATCATAACACATAACCCTACGGGAGAATATACCCGGCACTTAAGACACGAAGAAGTGAGCCGAGCTGTGCTTGAGTTATGGTACGAAAAGAAGATTTCTACAAAGGAACTTTGGACTTTTGCTTATGAAGACGGAAAAAAAGAATATTTCCCAAGAGCGGAAGAAAAGGCTTTTCGATTTACGCTACCGGAAAAAACATGGAAACAAAAATATGCGCTTATCACTGAAACCTATGGATTTTCACCTGGAGGTTTTGAAGCTGAAACTACACCAAAGATTGAAGCCTTTTGGAAATTTCAAAATCCAGATGATGCTTATAAATGGTTGCAGCAAGGTGGTAAGTTAAAAGAAAATTAAAGGATAGTAAAATGAAAATATTAGTACTTTACGATTATCCTCCTTCGCCTGGAGGCTTGGCTACGCAAGGGGATTTGTTATTTAAAGGGCTACTGGAATTGGGTGTGGATGCTCATGCTGCCCATTTTGAATCTTCCCAGGAAAAGGAATGGTATTATCGTTGGTTTAAACCAGATGTTGTTATTGGGGTAGGTTATTGGGGCCATACCCCCCAATTAATTCTTCACCCTCAACAGCATAAAATTTTGCCGGTACCCTGGCTAGTGGCCGATGGTTATATAGCAAATTATCATAAAGTATTGAATGAACTACCACTAATTCTGGTCACTTCAAACTGGGTGAAAGAAATGTATGTTCGGGATGGTATAAAACCCGATAATATTGAAGTATTGCCTGTAGGGTGTAACACTGATGCTTTTCTTCCTTTTAAGAAAAATGATCCCAAAATCCTGGCGGTTCGGGATGCTTTGGGAATTGCTCCAGATCAAATAATGATTCTTACCGTGGGTGGAGATGCCGCTTCTAAAGGTGCGAGGGAAGTGATGGAAGCCCTGGCGATCATTGATGGAGAAGCACCAGACTGGAAATACGTATGTAAAGTATGGCCGCAACCCCGAACCAGGGCGCAAAATTTATTGGATCTGGAACTGGCAAGAAAGCTAGGCTTGGAAAAGAAAATCTACTATGCTACAAACACCATTTCCCGAAATTTCATTCCTTATTTAATAGGTGCCTGCGATATTTATGCTGCTCCGTCAAGGCTTGAAGGATTTGGGATGCCTCAGGTTGAGGCAGGTGCCTGCGGGAAACCGGTAATAGGAATAAATGCCATGGGAATGTTAGATACACTTGTACATAATGAAACTGCATTGCTGGCCGGGGTAGCCCAAAAAATTATAGCTAAAGAGGTTATACTGGGCAAAGAATCTGGTTTTGAGAAAAATCATAAAATTGTGTTTGATGAGCCACGTACAGTAGATTACCGCGCCGATGTTCAGGATATAGCAGCGCATCTTTTACGCCTTATGCAGGACAAAACCTTAAGGGAAAGTATGGGGCAGAAGGGGAGAGAGCGGGTAGTTGAAAATTTTGATTACAGAGTAGTTGCGAAGAAGTTTTTACAAATTTTACAGGACAAATTAGGTATGGCTTAAAATGAAAATGATGACATCAGAAAATTTAAAATTAATCGATTCAGCAAAAGAGGCGGCTATTACTGTTCTTCTGCATAATGCCAAGGGACCATTTCAAGGATTACCTAGAACAGCAGGTTGGGGATACCCAGAGCCTTACACCAGGGACTTAATGTTTTCCGTTTTCGGAATAGCAGTTTCTGGTAATAAAGAGCTTTTGGACAGCATTCGAAACGTTCTGAAAACCTTAGCTGAAAATCAGACAGCAAAAGGCCATATTCCCTCTTTGGTTCATGACAGCGAAGATCGTGGAGCAAGTGATACTACTCCTTTGTTTTTACTTGCTACTGAAATGTTTAGAAGAATTGTAAAGGAACCTGAATTCTTGGAAACTGCCGTAAAAAGATCTTTAGTTTGGATGGAATACCAAAGCCCTAAAGATCGCTACCTCGTTGCGCAACAGCCTACCAGTGACTGGCGCGATGAACAATGGGTACTGGGTTACGGACTTTTTGTAAATACCTTGGTGTATAGTTATTTGCAATTAATGGGCGATCATGATCGGGCAAAGAAGATGCATGATGAAATGGAGAAATTTACGCTTATCCGGGACAGACAAGAGAAACATATTCAGGAGGGGCTGTTAGTAAGAGATAAACCATATTATGCTTTCTGGGCTTACAAAAATTTTAAAAGTGAAAGATTCGATTTGTTGGGGAATAGTCTGGCAATTCTTTCGGGGATGGCCTCTTCTAAAACAGCAGAGGCTATTATTGAATGGATAGAAAAAGAATGTGCAGAAATGAAAAACAGAGGAGAGCTCACAGTAAATTTACCTCCCAATTTCTATCCCTTCATAAAACCTGAAGATTCAGATTGGCACAAACGATATGCTGATTATAATCTACCCGGAAATTATCATAATGGTGGAATATGGCCATTTATTTGCGGACTTTATGTCGCGGCCCTCGTTTCCGCTAAAAAGTATGAATTAGCTGAAGAGAAACTTATAGAACTTACTAAACTTATAAAGTGTTCCAGAACTAAAGACCTTGATTTTGGTTTTAATGAATGGTTTAGATCGCAGAATGGCAAACCCATGGGGCAGGATTGGCAAACTTGGAGTGCTGCGCTTTATCTTTATGCGGTAAAATGTGTAGAAGAAAAAAGCACCCCGTTTTTTGATGAAATAAGAGAAGCCTCTTTTAGAGATAACAGCGATTAAAAATGAACTTCGCGTCAGTGTTCCCGATAATAATCTGATTTAAATCTTACTTATGAGGTAAAAGTTAACACTTAGACTGTAAGTGTTTTAGGTTAAATAATCTTATCTTTAAGGAACCCCTCCAGACCAAAAGTCAAAAATCGATAATAAGGCCCCAAATGATTACTTAAAGAAGTACGAGCCCCATACATTAGGCCTGTAAAACCCGATGATGAAATTGAAATATTCATTACCGGATTTTGTAGTTATGGTTGAGAGTAAATGCTGAAGTAAACCTGAAAAAATGACTTAAAATGAAGATTGCTTATATAGGTACATATCCTCCAAGGGAATGCGGTATTGGGACTTTTACTCAAAACCTGGCACATGCAATGACCGCAAAAAACCATCAGGACGAAAAAATTCATAAACGTCTGGTAATAGCGATGAACGATTATGACGAAACCTATGTATACCCACCGGAAGTAAAACTAACTATTCGCCAGGAGCAACAAGCTGATTATCTTAAAGCTGCCAATTTTATAAATTCCAATGGGGTAGATATATGCATACTTGAACACGAATTCGGAATTTTTGGTGGGAATGGAGGAGTTTATGTACTGCCGTTATTACATCACGTTAAAATCCCGATAATTGTCACTTTGCATACCATTCTTGAAAACCCTTCCTATACAGAAAAGGCAATTTTAAAAGAAATTTGCAAAATGGCCGATAAAGTTGTGGTCATGAGTCAAATGGCGATTGAATTTCTAACTTCTGTTTACGATGTTTCTGAAGAAAAAATAACTTTAATAGAACATGGCGTTCCCGATATTCAATTTGATAGAAAGCTGTCTAAAGCAGAATTTAAACTGGAGAAGAAAAAAGTGTTGATGACCTTTGGTTTTATTGGTAGAAATAAAGGAATAGAAACCGTTATAAAAGCTTTACCTCAAATCATCAAAAAGCATCCTGAAATCCTGTATATGGTTTTAGGAAAAACACATCCCAATGTGTTACGCAACTCAGGGGAAGAATACAGGAATTATTTGCAACTTCTCATAAAAAACCTCAAGCTTCAGGATCACGTTTTATTACTGAATGAATATATAGATGAAACTGAATTATTTAAGTATTTATCTGCCTGCGATATATATATAACGCCTTATCTCCATGAAGCCCAGATTACCAGTGGTACTCTTTCTTATGCAATGGGTTCAGGGTGTGCTGTGGTTTCCACCCCTTACTGGCACGCGGCAGAATTATTACAACATGGTAAAGGCCGACTCTTTAATTTCAATGATCCAGACGATCTGGCTTACACGCTTAATACATTGTTAGATAATCCAGATAAACTTAAAGAAATACAGCGCAAGGCATATAAATATGGCAAAGAGATTAAATGGCCAAGGATAGGGGAGAAATATCTAGACCTCGCTAAAAGTATTCTGAAATCACCAAAAAAGGAAAGTTTAGATGAACAGGTTACGATAATAGATCCTTTGATTCTTCCAACATTTTCGCTGGCACATATTAAAAGGTTAACCGATGATACCGGAATTATCCAGCATGCGAAATTTGGAATCCCCAACCTCAAAGAAGGCTATTGTCTGGATGATAATGCCAGGGCCTTATTAATGACTTTGATGGCTTTTAATCAGAAAAAAAATTCTTTAGCGCTGGAATTAATGCCCATTTATCTCAGTTATATTCATTATATGCAGAATGAAGATGGAACGTTTAGGAACTTTTTAAGTTTTAACCGAAATTTTTTAGACACAACCGGCTCCGAAGATTCTTTTGGAAGAACCATTTGGGCACTGGGATATTTAATGGGGAATGCTCCAAATGATGCCTATTATCAAAATGGAAAATTGGTTTTCTTTAACGCCGTACCAAATTTTGAAAAAATAAAATCTATTCGGAGTATAGCCTATACTATCATCGGGATTTGTTATTACCTAAAAAGTAATCCTGCCGATGAAGAAATGATTATGCGCTTAAAAAACCTAAGCTCCAAATTAGTAACACATTATGAAAAAAATAGATCTGATGATTGGAATTGGTTTGAAAGTTTGCTTGCCTACGATAATGGGATCTTACCTTTATCATTACTTCACGCGACCCAAATTTTAAATGATAATTATATACAATCTGTAGCCATGGAATCTATGGATTTCCTTACTGAGCAAACTTTAAAAAATGGATACCTTTCAATTATAGGGAATAAGAATTGGTATGTAAAAGAAGGCGAAAGATCTATGTTTGCCCAGCAACCCGTGGATGCTTTAGCTATGGTGCTAATGTATTATCAGGCATATTTACTTACAAAAGATAAGGACTTTTTAAATAAATTGTTCCTTTCATTTATGTGGTTTTTAGGGGAGAACGATTTACGGATGAGCCTTTATGATTTTGATACCAAAGGCTGTTGTGACGGAATAGAAAAATACGGTGTAAATAGAAATCAAGGAGCAGAGAGTTCACTTGCTTATTTAATTTCCCATCTTACCGTTCTCAAGGCTTATGAAGAACTTTACCAAACCAAAGAATTTAAATCTACCAATACTTCAAAAACAATGGTTAATAGCCGATGAAAATTGCAATTTTATCACCTATAGCCTGGCGCACCCCACCCGAAAAATACGGTCCCTGGGAACAGGTGGCTTCAAACCTTACCGAGGGATTAGTAGAAAAAGGCTATAAGGTAACACTTTTTGCCACAGCTAATTCTATTACCAAAGCAAAACTGGAATGGGTTTGTAAATTACCCTACGAGGTAGATAAGGAAAACGATCCTAAAGTGTTGGAGTGTTTGCATATTAGTCATTTAATGGAACAAGCTAACCGATTTGATATTATTCACAACCATTTCGATTTTCTGCCATTAAGCTATTCAGGACTTGTAAAAACTCCAATTTTAACCACCATCCATGGATTTTCATCCCCTAAAATTTTTCCGGTTTATAAAAAGTACAATGCAACAACTTCTTATGTCTCTATTTCAAATTCAGATAGAAATAAAGAACTCGATTACCTCACTACTATTTATCACGGCCTTGATCCAAAAAAGTTTACCTTCAGAAAAGAAAAAGAGGACTATTTACTTTACTTCGGAAGAATTCACCCGCATAAAGGAGCCCATGCAGCTATTGAAATTGCCCGAAAAGCAGGTCTTCCGCTGAAAATTGCCGGACTTATCCAGGATGAAGCTTATTTTAATTCAGAAATAAAACCTTTTATAGATAATGAAAAGGTTCAATATTTAGGCAATGTAGGTCCCGAAATTCGGAACAAATTATTGGGAAGTGCAAAGGCATTGTTACACCCTATATTTTTTGAAGAACCCTTTGGATTAAGTGTACTTGAAGCAATGATGTGTGGTACACCGGTAATCGCTTTTAAAAGAGGAAGTATGCCGGAACTTATCGTAGAAGAAAAAACCGGGTTTTTACCTAATAATATTTCAGAAGCTGTTGTAGCTGTAAAAGCATTGGACAAAATTGATCCCAAGACCTGTAGGAATTATGCAGTGAAAAACTTCAGTTTGGATACTATGGTGAATGCTTATATTGAAGCTTATAAAACTATAATTGAAAATAAATCTGTTATATGAAGAAATCTATCTTCTTTTTAAAGCACTGAATAATTCGGCCAAATTCACCACCGCATAAGTCGAAGAATAGTCTGAAACCGCAAACGGTAAAATAAGACTTTGATTGTGAATTAATGCTCCGCAGGAGTACACTACATTGGGAACGTAACCTTCCCTTTCATTCTCAAGCGGTGTAATTAAAGGTTCTTCTAGCCGGCCTATTTCTTTGGTAGGGTCTTCCAGGTCAAAAAGGGAAGCTCCAATACAATAGCGACGCATTGGGCCTACGCCATGTGTGATAATTAGCCAACCTTCGGTTGTATATAACGGCGAACCACAGTTACCAATCTGCGTAAATTCCCAGGGATATTTTGGTTTCTGAAGAAGAATAGGGTTTTTCCATAAGGTTGTCCTTTCAGAAAACATGATGTAATTGTTCACCCCGTCAATTCTGGCTAACATCGCATATTTACCTTTTATTTTGTTTGGAAAAAGGGCTAAATTTTTATTTTGAGCCCCGTCCCCATGTAAAGGCATAATCCTGAAAGTATAAAAATCATCGGTAGAGAGAAGCTTTGGCAATATTGTGTGGCCATTATAGGCAGTATAGGTAGCAAATATTTTTATTTTACCGTCTTCATCAACAAATCTTACAAAACGGGCATCTTCAATCCCACTACTTTCCGATTCTGAAATTGGGAAAATAACGCGTGCCGAAAGATCAGCATCGTGTTTAAATTCAATATCATAAAAAGAGTCTACCAGCCAGGTTATTTCTTCAAGAGCTCTTTTTCTTTCAGCAATCATATTGGTATCCTCTAATATCTTGTTCACCTCCTGTTTTAAGGCATAATATTCAAACCTATCGGGCAGCCTGTTCATAATAGCTTTTGAAAATTTTTTAGGAATATCCATTTCTGTAAGCCGCTCTATAAAGCGCTTTTTATCGTATAATTTTTTATGCGAGATCTCGGCTTTATCAATATGTTTGCCGATCTTCATTAGATGCAGATCGTTGTTCTTATCGAGAATACCCCTTCTAAATACCAATGACGAAATATGGCCTTCTCCCGTTGCCCTAAAGGAAATTATCACTCTTTTTTCTCCTGCTTCTAAATAGGTTTGGTCAAAATCTTCAATCATAGAAGGATTGAAAAATGCAGCAGATTCCAGAGCAAATTCCATCGTACAATAAGAACCAATGAGCAATTTTCTTTCTTCTGAAAGATCTTCATAGTTAACCTGCATTTCCTCAATAAGGTCCCGAATCTTAGAACAATGTTTAATAAATACCTGTGAAATATTACGGTGGCGTCTTGAAAATTCCCTTAAAGTCTGTTCTAGAGTTTGATTAACCTGAAAATCACTCATGGCCACAATTCTGGCAACTAAGTTTTGAGTTCTTTGATCACCATTCATAAAAAACCTGGCCACAACCCGGCTGGAGTCTGGCATGAATTTCACGTCTTTGCGTTCTACTGAAACTCTCATAATATCAACATTTATAGAGTAAACCTCTTAAAGATAGTTTATAAGCAGAAATTAAGAGGATTTTTAATCTTAATTTTTTACGAAAAATAAAGAACGGTAAGATTGTGAGAGAGAGTATTTTGATATTAGAAATTCTCTAAAATAACAGCAGAATATCACAATACCTGAGTAAACTAAACTAAAAATTAACAACCTATAGAGATAATTTTATAGAGGTTAGTTAATCTCTTTGACGTCCGATAATTTCGTCAATATGAATGCGGTAAACTATTGGAGTATCAGAATTATTTGTTTTACTGGAGAATTCCGAGATAAAATCTGGGCTGGATTTTTGTTTATTCTCGATTATTGCTTTAACTCCTTCAGAAAATGAGTGTAACATATATTTGGCATCAATCCCTTTTAATTCTTCGAATCTACCATACAATAAAACTGATTTCCATTTCTCTAAGCTAGTGATTTCATCTACTTGAAAAGATACCAAAGGATTTTTACGCAGGGCTTCAATTTTACTTCCTTCACCCGAATAGCTCAAAATAATGTTTTCTTCAGGATCATAATAATAGGTAATTGGAATGATTTCTGGCCTTTTTTTCGATATATATCCAAGTCGACCAATATAATTTTCAGCAAGCAGCTGAGCACTTTCATTTGAGTTCATGGTTTTCATTGCAGTCTGAATTGAATTTAAATTATAAGGTTATAAAAAAGTCATTATAAGAATTAAAGTTTTAAGAATGAGAGTGTAATTTACCTCTCATTCTCTAAATAAAATATGACAAGAATCATTAAAACCCATTTCACTCAAAAACTTATAGGCTTGGCGGAGTTCTGTATTTTAATGCGATTGATTTTCCGCACAAAAGGCTGTATTTGTTTTTGGAAATAATTAGGATACTTCTCCAAGTGATAGAAAAATAAAATTGTCAATTCATTTTTTGGTAGTTTGACCGCGATAGGAGAGGAGCAGCGTTATGATTTGTGCAGTAATATTGCCAATAAATTGCCAGGTCATTTTTGAATCACCCAGCTAGGATAACAGAGAGAATGTCCTCAAATGATTTGTTTTTCCATTAAAGGATGACAATTAATTTGAATTATCCAGATATATTTCACCCTTTTTCATTACAAAAACGATATCTTCAATCGTATTTAAAAAATATTTTTCAATATGTCCCTTAATGGCGATAATATCAGCGTAAGATTCAGGTTTTTAAAACTCCAATTTCATTTTCCTTATTTAAGCTTTTAGCTGAAAAATAAGTGGCAGACTGTAATATATTTAATGGTTTCATTCCCGATTCGTTGCCTCTTCAAACTGAAATTCTAATTATCAAAAATGGATTACTGAAATTAAGATTGAATCCTGGATATGAGGATGAAATTGTGAGAAATGTTTGCGTTTATTCAACCTGAATTAGGTATAGAGAGTTCCTGCTTGGGCAGGTAAGATATAAGTTTAATTTGTATTTTGTAGAGGATATAAAAGCTTGTTAGTCATTCTAATAAGATCATAGATATGACAAATTACAGAATACAGAAATTTCCAGCTTCAAGAATAGCCAGTATTGATGTTTGCGGGGTTGGAAAACAGAAACATCACGTTACTGGATTGGTAGAATTTGATGTGACAGAGAGCAGGAAGAAAATTAGGGAATATAATAAATCACATAATGATAAAATATCATTTAATGCCTGGCTAATAAGTGTTATTGGCAGTACGATTAAGAAATACGATACCTCTAGTTCATACTTAATTGGGAAAAATAAACAAATAATTTTTGAGGATATAAATATCTCTATTATTATAGAGAAAGATATAATGGGCATAAAAGTGCCTATTCCGTTGATAATTGAAAAAGCAAATCAGGTAAGTCCTCAATTTATTTCAATGCAAATTGCTGAAGCAAAGAATAGGGAATTAACTGAAAAGGATATTGTACTTCACAAAAAAGCTCAAAGATTAGAGAAGATATACTATTTACTTCCAGGATTTCTAAGAAGAAGTTTTTGGAAATTTTTGTTAGAACATCCAAAACTGGCTTTTGAGAAAATGGGAAATGTTTCCTATACCTCAATAGGAATGATGGGGGGAAGTTAATGGTTGGTTTATTCCCATTTCAATACACCCTATTTGTTTTGGAATTAGTTTAATTATAAAGAAACCATCTGTATTTAAGGATAGAATCGAGATTAGAGAAATACTTAAGGCGTCAGTTCTTATAGACCACGATGTTATTGATGGTGCACCGATGGCAAGATTTATAAGTGATCTATCAAAAAATATTGAAAATGGATTAAATATTTAAAAGCCCAACTCGCAATAGTATATATGGGGGAGATAGCTGTAAATTAATGATAGCGAACTTTAAAATGTTTTTGCTAAGACCAATGGGAAAGCGATTGCGGAAATATAGAAAAATTTAGGTGATCTAGTTTTGATAACTGCCAGTATTTACGATAAGCTATTGTGGTTTGTTGGCAATTTGAAAAGAAACTTTTACAAAATTATTTTTATTTCAATTTACTAAATACGCTTATCTTGCCCCTTAAAATAAACCAACTATGGCCTCAGGAATTTTTGCGATTTTAGATGATATTGCAGCATTAATGGATGATGTTGCGGTGATGGGAAAAGTTGCCGGTAAGAAAACAGCCGGACTTCTGGGGGACGATCTTGCCGTTAACGCAGAAAAAGCATCAGGATTTATGTCGTCCAGAGAGTTACCGGTACTCTGGGCAATTACTAAAGGTTCATTTCTAAACAAGCTTATTATTTTGCCTGTGGCCTTTTTGCTCAGTGCATTTCTGCCATCTGCTATTACCGTTATCTTGATTATTGGCGGACTTTACCTGGCATACGAGGGCGCCGAAAAAATATATGAATATGTTTTTCCGCATGCTCACAAAAAGGAAAAGCCTAAGCTTGAAAAACTTTCTGAAGAAGAAGTTCTAAGCAGGGAAAAGGAAAAGATAAAATCGGCAATCCTAACTGACTTCATACTTTCCGTAGAGATAATCATCATAGCACTAGGTGCCGTAGGTGGAGAACCTTTACTTACGCAAATTCTAGTAGTTTCTTTGATCGCCATAGTAGCTACGGTGGGAGTTTATGGAATTGTAGCCTTAATTGTAAGGATGGATGAATTTGGTGCCAGACTTATAGATTTTAATGAAGACGAAAACAGCTTTTCCGATAAAATTGGTCAGTTCCTGATAAGTGCGCTACCAAAAGTAATTAAAAGTTTATCGGTTATAGGAACCATAGCCTTGCTTTTAGTTTCCGGAGGTATTTTTGTACATAACCTTGAATTTTTTCACGGTTTGTTTGAGAGCATACCCGGTATTATCGTTGAGTTTTTAACCGGCCTGGTAGTTGGGTTTGTCGTTTTGCTAATCATCAAATTCTCTATTAAAACCTGGAAGAAGTTTACCAGTTAAGTATGTGACTGGTAAAGAGGTGTTTAAGAAAGCACTGATATCATAAATATTATAAGTTACCCTACTCAGGATTTAGGGTTTATTCTTATAGCAATAAGTTTTTGAAGTGTTTAAAAACAGTTATTTAGTATTATATTTATAAGGCTATCTTAATATTAAGATCCTTGATTCCTGAGAAAAAAATCCTTATAGCGCTTATCTTTTTAGTGCCTTGTAGCCCACTAAGCTATGGGCAAATCTTCAATTTTAGTAAAACTGACCCTTATAAAAAGGTATTTGTAGAAACCGATGATTTCGGTGTTTCTTATTTACAAGACCTGGAAGATGCTTTGGATAAAATTGAAAGAGATACTCTAAAATTTGAAGTTCTAAACGATCTAGCCTATTACTGGCATACCAGAAACCTAGGAAAAGCGCTGGAATTTACCAAAATGGGATTGGCACTTACCTCAGAAATAGACAACAGTCTCTGGAATGGAAGGTTTCAAATTACACAGGGTTCTATATTATTACGACAGGAAAAACTTGATGCTGCGGAAGCGGTTCTCAAAAAGGCTGAAATAAAAGTTGCAGAGAGCGACCTGGCATTTCTAAATACCCAACTTGGCTATGTATTTGAACGCCGTGGACAATTAGGGAGAGCAGCAGATTTTGCTCTAGAAACTTTAGAATTGGGAGAAAAACTAAACGACAAAAAAGCAATCGGAATTGCCTATAGCGACCTTAGCAATCTATTTTGGAAGCAGGAAAAATACGAGGAAGGACTGGAGTATGGCTTAAAATCACTTTCTTATTTCGAGGAACGAAATTTAGATGATCTTGATTATGATTTCACGCTTTACGTGGTTGGAAATAATTACCTAAGCCTTAAGCAATACGATAAGGCTATGGAATACTATAAGCGTTCTATAGAAATAGGGGAGCGGTATGGTTTTTATAATAATTTAAGTGACATCTATATTTCTCTTGTAGATCTTTATGTGTTTTTGAATCAATTCAACAAAGCTGAAGAAGCCGGTAAAAACGCCATAAAATATGCCTATCTGCTGGACAACGCTTTTATGCTGATGCGCTCTTATCTTTCGGTGGGTGAACTGCAGATTCAGAATAAAAATTACCCTGCTGCCATTGAAAATATTCAGAAATCTATTGAAGTGGCAACCCCAGTTTTCGGCGACGGATTTTTCCTAAGTAAAGCTTATAAAAGCCTGGGGGAAGCTTATGCAAAAAACGAACAATACCAGGAGGCCTATAAAGCGTTTTCTGATTATGATTCTCTAAATAGAATTGTCTTTACCGTGGAAGCAGACCAGCGAATCTCACAGCTACAAACCGAATTTAATGTAGCTCAAAAGGAAAATACGATTCAACTTCAGGAAACAAAGCTACAACAACAACAAACGAGTCAGAACCTTATCAGCCTTATCGCTGGTTTATTATTTTTGATTTTAGTGGTGCTCTTTGTTAGCTTCAGGAATAACAGGAAAAAGAACAGGCTTTTAAGGAAACAAAATAAAGAAAAGGAGTTTTTACTGAAAGAGATTCATCATAGGGTTAAGAACAATCTTGAAGTGGTTTCAAGTTTGTTGGCTTTGCAAACCGCTCAAATTAAAGATCCCAATGTTGTGAGTGCGATGAAGGAGAGCCAAAACAGGGTGTATTCTATGAGTATAATTCATCAGCGTTTATACCAAAACGATCATCTTTCTTCAATCGAGATGAAAGACTATTTTTTCAATCTCGGTAGTCACATTCTAGATTCTTTTGGAGAAGAAGATCGTATTAAGATCAACTATAAAATGCCGGAATTACATCTGGATGTAGATACCGCTGTGCCCTTAGGATTAATAGTGAATGAATTATTAACCAACAGTCTTAAATACGCTTTTCCAAATAAACAACCGGGAGAGATCACTATATATTTAGATAAAAAGTCGGCTCAAGAAATACAACTTTTAGTAAAAGACAACGGGATTGGGCAAACCGAAGGCGAACCCGTTAAAGGAACGGGTTTTGGAAAAAAACTCATCGATCTGCTCACTCGACAATTAGATGGGACCATGCAGGTAATATATACCTCCGGTACTCAATATTTATTTAGTTTTAAGGTACACAGACTTCCTTGATTTTGAGTAAATAAAGATGTTCTGATTACAATTTACTCATAGCATCATTCAATTTTTTGGTGTCTTCATACTGTTGCAAGGCACTAATTTTTCCATCTTAAATTTCATTTTTCACCAACTATGCTATAAATCAACCTGCCGTGACATGGTAATGGGTTCTATTACCGTGTGCAAATTTTTTATTTCCTGATTTTTAGGATCGTTAATGATGGTTCCAAGCAATTCCAGATCGGTTACTTCTGCAACTATAACCACTGAATTTGGGTCATCAGTATCCTGAAATGTTTTAAATTCTGAGACAGCGGGGGCAAATATTCTTTTACGATCCTGATGGCCCTTGAGCCAGGCATTAATATCCCCAACTTTGTGTCTAACTACAATTGTTTCCATTGTTTTCCTATTTAATTTTATTGCCTACTCTTGCCGGTTTTTGGCTTTCCCCGTTTTTTAATTCATAAAGTTGTGTTTCAGTATATGTTCATGCTTCTGAAATTAAGTTTCCATTGCTATGTTTCTATAAATTATTTACTCATTGCTTCATTCAATTTTTTGGTATCCACATACTGTTGAAAGGCACTAACTTTTCCATCTTTTAGCGTCCAAAGGTGTGCGGCCTGTACATTATAAGTTTTGCCGGTTTCTTTGACTTTAGCATCATAGCGCAAGGTGGCTAATACTTGATTGTTGCTCATTTCATGTAGCTCAATTTCTTCAAGCTTGAAATATTCGTGTTCTGCTCCAACCCTCTCGAAAACACCTTTTAAAACGGCCTCCGGACCTACATAAGGATTACCATCGGCATAAGCGTTGCCTTCGGCTTCAATCCACACAATTTCTGGATCCATACCATCCAGAACTGTCGGAATATCTCCGGCGGAAAAGGCTTTGTAGAGACCATCAACAATACTGCTATTGTTGGTAGTTGCAGGATACCGATAGCTTTTATAAATTTTCCATCGGCCATTTACATTTTTTAGGGTGTTAACAAATGTGCCTTTCTGTACCATTTGTGGTTCGTCAATTTTGGAAAACACAAAAGAGCCACTCACAAACATATAATCTTCATTCAGGGCTTATTCTTCTATGGTTTTTAGAGTGATATTGTACTTCCCGTTATCGAATGTAGCATTGTATTGCTCTTTAACATTATTAAGTCCGGCTACCATACTGCCATCCGAATTCCGAATGGAAACATCATCAGTATATAAAGTGTTTAAATTACCGGGATCGCCTGTATTTATAGTTTTAATATAGAGTTGATGCAATTGTTCAACCGCTGTACTTTGAGCATTTGTTTGAAAGGAGAATATTGAAACAAATAGTACAATCACAATACTGTAATTAATTTTTCGACTGTTCATGATTTCTAAAATTTTTTGGTTATTTTTTGATTTTGCCTGGTATTATTTTTACTAATTCGGTTTATGAATAACCCAAATCGGTTTGCTAATATTTTAGTTTACCCCAAAATGCGGTTTTTATAGTTGATTATACCGTTTGCAGTTTCGAAATGGTCTTGCCATAACTTCTTATTTTTAACGCACCTTTCTTATAAGTGTAGCCATATATTTATATTTGAAATCCCTGGATGTTAAACCTTCCTGTATTTTTTGAATTTGTTCCTCAGAGAATTCCGCTCCGGCTTCAGCCCAACTATTGAATAATTGGTTGTAATCCCTGTACATATCTACAGCGATATGTGAAGCATAAACATCGCTTCCAACCGGTAACATATATCGCATTAAACTCCAGTTTCCTCTTACTCCCGCATCAATTTCTTTTTGATGCATAGGCTGAAAAATCTCTGTTTCAAAATTTTCGTATTTTTCAGCATTTCCATCGGTTGCTTTCATTAAATTAATTCCTGCAACTGTACCAATAGGCATATCGAATTCATCTTCAGTTACAGCTATTTGTTCAAGATATACCCGTTTTGCCAGGTCTCTTGATTTTGCAGTGTTGTTAAATTCTTCATTGCGATCGGCATCAGACATATCAGGATAAGCTGCTTTTAGAGCTGCTTCAAAATCCCCTGCACCGCTCATCATTTTTATGGGATCATTATAGAGGTTTACTGTTAAATATTGATAACCCTGATCTTCACCGCCAGGTTGTAAACTCCATAGGTCCCATCCTAAAATGTCTCCATTTTTAACCCGTTCTTCATGAATTTTTTCCCAAAATTCCTCCGTTTCCATATAGGCCTGTTCCTGTTCATTGTCCACTTTCATAAACTCGAAAATTAAATAGAGTTTATCCTGGGCAATACCAGTATTTCCTACCAGAATTAATGTGATTAGAATTAATAAGTTTTTCATGATTCATAGATTTTAAATTAATAACTGTTTTCTTTTTCAGCTTGAATAACTGCTTAAGGTTTCTTTTACCGGGCGGAATTGGATCCCCAAATCCTTTTTTGCGAGATCGTTTTTATAGACGATTTGCGCTTTTTCTTTGGGTTCCTTATGATTCAGCATTTGGTGAATATCCCATACTTTATAGGTTTCACTGGATAGGAGATAATCCTTGCCGTGCAAACCCTTTTTCGTTGCCGCACTAAATATAGCATTTGCCACATCTTCCACATCTACTACGGCAAACGGAACATTATTATCATAGAGGGTTTGAATAAAATCATCTGGCGCTATTTTATTCTTTATAAGAAACTGTATGCCGGTAGAAGTGGAGTCTTCTCTGGTGGATAAAGATTTCCCCATCACCATCACTGGAGAAACCGAACAAATCTCAAATGGAAGTTCAGGATTATTTTTGATGAATTCTTCCACTACCTGATTGGCAATAAATTTAGCTTGCGAATACGGATGACTTTCCTCACTGCTATACCTAATGTCCTTTTCATCAAAAGTATCGGTAAAGCTTTTACCGTTTGCCGGCATAGGGAAATTGGTGTTCCAGGCCGCAACCGAAGCAATAAAAACTACTTTCTCAAGGTGCGGGGATTTGCTTATGGCTTCAAGAAAATTTTGAGTTCCTTTTATGGTAGGATCTAACAATTCAGCTTGCGGATCTTTTACATCCAGTTGAAAAGGGGTGCCACTATGAATTACAATGTCACAGTCTTTTATAAAATCTTTTAAAGGATCTAAATTCTCCAGCTTAAATGCCCGGATGTTGAGGTTTTCTGAATTTTTAAAATCAAAAAGATGTTGATACTTTTCGCTTTTATTGATATCGGTAACCGAGACTTTCACCTCGTAACCTTCTTTCAAAAATTTCCTGGTGATGTAGCTTCCAATAAAGCCTGAACCACCTATAATTCCAACCGTCTTCATCATCTTATCATTTTTGAATTATAAATTTCTGTGGCAGCAACTTAATTTCCGCTGCTTTTTTCCGGCGAACCTGATTCATCAGTTTTAACCTGCTGGATATCCTTTATTATTTTTGAAACATCCCAGTAACTGGCTTCCCGAACTATTTTTCCGTTTACAAATTGGGCAGTAATATGCGTGGGGATTTTATACTCTTTATTGTTAGCTTTAAAAGTACCCTTCCAAAGCCCCCAAAAGTTCACCCAGGTCTCACCTTTATCATTAACAACCATCTCATATTCAGATTCAGTATCTACAAAGTCCCAATTAGAAAACTGAGTTGCATCTTCTTTGTTTTGCACTAAGAATTGTGTCAGGTTTTGCGCATCTTTTTCAGCTACATTGTTCATTATTTTAGCCGAATCTGCATAATGTGTTACCATAGATTCCCAATCCCGTTCTTCATAGGCTTCCAGGACTTTCTTGTAAGTGTTTATTTCTGCCGATTGTTGCGTATAGCGTTTGTCCTGTGGGTTATAGACTATAAATATGGCTATTGCAAGTCCAAATGACATTAGTGATTTCATAAGTTTTGTTTTTTGGTTATTCTAAGAAATGGACGATTTTACCATCCTTTAAAGACCAGTAATGCTTAAATTGGGTAGAGATAAATTCACATTCTGTAGATTTACGTCCGTTTACTGTTCCTGTAACTAATACCTTATCATCCTCAGGTATCTGAAACTTAAGATTTTTAAAAAGAATACTTTCCCATTCATTTTTCATTATCCCATTAAAGGAAATGCTGTACTTGTTATTGACTCTCTTTGTGCTTTCTACTTCATCCCAATTTATTTCGTTCGTTATTGCTGAAATCTCATTTGATGTTGCGTTTTTATTTTGAAGAACATCATATATCTGTTTTACAATAATTTCATTGTTATTGTTTTGTCCCAACAAGTAGTTTGAAGAAAGCAATACGGCCAACAAAGTGAAAAAGCTTAGTTGTAAGGTTTTCATCGGTCAATCTTTAAAGTCAGTAGTTGCGGTGTAAGCCAAATCCGGGCGCATACGGCCTGTTTTAGATTCGTATTTATGAACGTATTTCATCATTTCATCAAATACCTTCTCACCTTCTTCTCCAAGAAGCTCATCTGTTTCTGCAGAAGTTTTTGCGTAAGATTGCGCATCTTTTGCTGAAATTACCGCGAGATAATAATCTCCATTACTTCCAAAACCACTGCGGTAGATTCTATAATGTTGTTTAGCACCTTTCTTTTCGTAAAGGGCTTTAATCTCTTTTATCTTATCCCGTAGGCTGGTAAGATTTTTCGGTGTAGCGTGAAAGAAATGCCATTTTCTATAATCTTCGCCAACAGTATTCGTGGTAAGGCCGTTGGGCATATAAGACAGGCCGTCTATTAAATGTACTACATAATCACGGTGGGTATCATAGCATTCATTAAAACGATCAAATATGGCTCTGAAGTTTTCTTCTCCCATTTTTTCAGCTAAAGGGGCCATGGGATTCTTATCAAAATCGGCCATACTATCAATGGGTGAAATGCTCAAATATTTTCCATCATCAATACTTGCCGTAGCCCAATTTGCATCTTTTAGATTATGTTCTTTGCAGGCAGCAATAAAATCTTTTGTAACGGCTTCATACTCTTTTTGCATAGAAGGTTTTACCTGGTCTTCGTGTACCCAAAAGGCCTGATTAGTATTTTGAGAAAAGAGGTTGGTGGTTTGTAATACTACAATTGCAAAAAGCAAGGCAATAACTTTTAGAGTTTTCATAATTTCCAGTTTTTAAATAATTACAAGACAATCTACTTCTGTAAATATCTGAAAACAAATAGTTTAGGATGAACAGGCTGGAATACTGTCCTAACGGACATTATTTTTATCAAAGGCTTAAATAGTTTGCAGCCTTTTTAAAAGCTCGGGTCGCATACCTTTAGACATGGGAATTGCTTTTTTAGCAATAACCACGTGCGTACCGGCGATCTCGTCTATTCTGGAGAGATTAATAATATAAGATCTATGGATTCTGAAAAAATGTCTTTGAGGCAGTTTTCTGTCCATATCCTTAAGTGTAGTCACCAGCAAATATTCTTTGTCGGTAGAAAATATCCGGCAGTAGTTGCGGTCGGCTTCTATATAACGAATAGCCTTAATATCAACTTTTACCATCGTTTCCTGGTGCCGTATAAAAAGACATTCCTTTAAAACGAAAGTAGAATTTTCAGTTTTAGATCCATTGATAGGAATGGGGATATTACATTTTAACTGATTTATGGTAAGCTCAATACTGCGTTGTAAATCCAGTTTCTTAAATGGTTTGGAAATAAAGGCATAAGGATGGGTTGATTTAGCCCGGTTAAAATTTGCATCATCGGCATTGGCGGTAAGATAAATAATAGCCAAATTACTATGAAATTTCTGCATTCTCTGTGCGGTTTCTATTCCATCTAACTCACCTTTAAGCTGAATATCAATTAATACAATATCCGGGAGGTTATTTTTAATATGATTTAAGGCATCTTCACCTCTTGGGATAATTCCTGAAACTTCGTAGCCCATTTCAGTAAGATGCAGGGAAATATTTGCAGCAATGATCATTTCATCCTCAACTATTAATATTTGTATAGGTTGGAACATTGAGCACTTGTATTTAATTCCTCACGAAATGAATAGGAGGTAAATTTTCTAAAACAAGATGAATTTATTCCTTTGTTTTAGAAAATTCCTAAAAAGAAAAGGACACAGTGTAGGTTAAGAAATTTGGATTTTTAATGAATCCGGGGGTGGAATCATTAATTAGAAGCTTTTGGTGTTGTATCACCAAACGAATCTAATTCTCTAATTTAATAAAAATTTTAATTATTACTGAAGTTATTTTTAGGGGGTAAATATTGAATTTCAGTAATTTACCAAAGTCAAAAGCTTGTGATCTGGGTTGTTAAATCTAAATTGGATAAAAAGTTTTTTCGCAGTATATTGATTTAGAATTTGAAAAAGGCTGCTTGGAATAGCAACCTTTTTCTTTGGAAACTTATTTAAAGCTTTTAAATTAATACTTCCGATTATTGGCGTATTTAACCAGGGAAAGCATTACCGGTACTTCAACTAAAACACCAACAACACAAACCAAAGCTGCCAGACTTTCCAGTACAAAGAGACTGGTCCCACTCGACAATTTTTTAACTTTTCCTCGTAAAAGTCAAAGCAAACACGTTTAAATTCCCCCTTTTGATACTTTTTGTTGACCATTCGACCCTAGCCCTTAATCGCTGTCGAAAGGCCCAGGGTGCAAAAAACGAATATAACTTTATGGGAAAAATCTAAATGGAAATTTCCGACTTTATATTAATCTCGCTAACTGATGCTCTCAACTCTTCTAACTCTTGAAGAAGCATAATTCTACAACTTTTGAAAAGATTGGTTTTTTTAGTGAATAAATCCTGGTAATAGGATATCCCTTCCAAAAGATTGGTTTTAAATTTTTCCAGTTTTTTCTTCTGTTTAAGAGAAGGTGCTGCCATAAATTCTTCAATTTCATTTTTAAAATATTCCAGATATATTTTTAGCTCCTTGACAAACATATTAGGACGGTTGGGCATTTCCATAACAGATATTTTTCCGTAAATATGCTGCACCATTTTCGAAAGAGATATAACTTTAGAGAAATAGGCCATATTTGGTCCCGGACAAATAGCAACCCCTTGAGCCTGGCCCTTTATCCTAATATTATTTTCAAGAAAAGACGCATTTCCCAAACCAACACATAAGCAGGCTTTTTCTGTGATTTTATTTTTTTTCTTTTCCAATGCCTGATGGGAGAGATTTTCTTTTTGATCTTCCAGCTCTTTGAGTTTTATATCCTGAAACTTTTTTGAAGCAGAACAAACTCCCTTCTCATCGTATTCTTTACTTAGTGCCAGGAATTTTTTAGGACAGGAACTCCCGCTTTTGTTATCAGAAATTCGTTTTAACTTCAACTGTTCATTGGAGGTTCCTCTCAACGTATTAAAAGGTATTCCCAAAGGAGAAATATGACTTAAATAAAGATCCTCTTCTTTTGCTTTTACCAGCAACCTTCGTGTTTCAATATCAACCGAGGTGGCTTCTGGGACAAGTAAAAAAGGAGTTCCCCACCCAACCGAAGAAACCTGGTAATGATCCAGCAAAAAGTTATGTTCTTCAGAAGTGCCAACTCCGCCCTGTACAGTGATCTTTAGTTCAAGAGGTTTTGCAGGAACAGGGATTTCTTTCTGCTTTAAAGCTTTGCTTATTAATTCATGAGCGGATTGAATAAGTTGCTCTTTTTTCTGATTAAATTCCTCCAGAATTGGCCCCAGAAGGTGTCCATCGGTTGCAAAGGCATGTCCACCACAGTTCAGTCCAGATTCAATACGGTACTCCGATACCCATAATCCTTTCTTGGCCAGGTAATTTCCCTGTATTGAGGCAGACCGATAATCACTAACTTTCAGGATAATTTTCTTTTTCAGGATACCATTAGAATCTGGAAAGAAATCTTTGAAATTTTCAAAATAGCTATAAAGCCTGGGATTCAATCCTGCTGAAAGAACAATGGAGGAAGAAAGTTTTGAATTAGCAAATCCGCGTAGGGCTGCATGGGCATCATTAAATTCTACAGGTAATTGCTCGTTTTTGAAGTAATTGTCCTTGTCAATCTTAGCCATGATGTTTACATCTATACTACCGGGGCTAAGATGTTTTTCTATATAAGTGCTCAATTTTTCTTTAGCACCCGCTCCGTTATTCAGCATATTTTCAAAACCCTGCTTGATTTTAGAATGATTGGGTAAGATGGATATGTAATTTTCTAAAGCTGTTTTGCTTTCTGTCAGTTCCTTTTTAAAATCTTGAAATTTATCCTGAACGATCCGGTTAACAAGATCTAAATAAGAGGTGATACGTTCGGCGCGGGAATCCTGACTGTTTTTTGAAATCTCCTGATACGGCAGATTAAATCTCTTACTATAAAAGGCATTCATTTTCTCAATAAGCTCGTCATCAATAATGGAAATTACAGACGATATTCCATATTTAGCAACCCGGATAGGACTGTCAATAGTAAAAGCAGTTCCCATTACCGGAATATGAAAACTGTGCATTTGGTTGGCTGTGGTCATAATATTAATATTTTATTAATGGCAGCGGGTAAAAATATTTTAACCCCGAAGCCTTCTTAGGATGTGGAATTAGATTTTTCAATTTGTAAAGGAAAGAGGTTGAAAAACTTAAAAATATGACACTAGTCATATTTAGAAATAAAGTGAAGATATCAGGAAGCTTCTAAAAATAAAGAAAGAGAGTTTCTGTCCTGTCCCGAAATAAGAAGTTTTACTAAAGTTAAATATTGGCTTAGGATGATATAAATCATTTATTATAAATGTTTTATAGGGTAATTTTATTAGACAATTAAAATATTTTAAAATGAAAAATTTATTGATTTTACTGGCACTATTAGTCTTTAATCCGGTAATACTTGCACAGGATCAGGTAAAAGATCAGGATCGGGATCAAACCAGACTGATGATGGTAGATGGGGATCTATTGCAAATTAGGGATCGCGATCAGGTTCAACTGAAGGATAAAATAACCCTGAATGACGGGACTGTTCTTAGTCCTAATGGCCGTTATGTCACCAGGGAGGGAAAAAAACTGCGGTTAAGAGATGGTGAATGCCTTGACATGGATGGCGTTAAATACAACAACGAGTACCAGTACAGGTTCAAAGTAATGCAGGAAAACAAAGGCCTTTCTCAAGAACAAATGAGAGAAAGAAACCAGAATCGAACCCAGTTCTTAGTGATGGATGGAGCGGTATACCAGGTAAGGACCCAGGAGCAAAAACGCCTTCAGAATGAGATGGCATTAAATAATGGAACCAGAATTAACCCTGATGGAACTTATCAAACCCGGGATCAAAAACGACTCAGGCTTAAGGATGGCGAATGTCTTAACATGGATGGCCAAAAATACCAGAACATGCTTCAACACAGGAAAATGGCAATGCAGAAGAGCATGAACAAGCAAATGAACAGGAATCAGCCACAGATGCAGCAAAAGGTTCAGAAAAACGTGCAAAAGAATACTACTGCAACCAAAAAAAGAGGGAATAACTAAAAAGAAAATTTTAAAAAGAGAGTTATCCCTGAACTCTCTTTTGTAATAACACAGGTCATGAAGACTTTTACAACATTTTTTCTGTTATTCTTAACGGTTCAGGGAAATCTATTTGCGCAGCCCCCCGCAGGCGAAACTTCAGATTTCTCCTATTTTCTGGGGGATATCAGCTACAGCAGTGATGCGGTTTTTATGGGCCGCAAGGACTCCATTATGGCTCCTTATATTTATTCTTCACTTGGCTATTTTGACAAGACGGGGTTTTTCGGAAATGCTTCTGCCTCTTACCTGGTTTCATCAGGTGAGAACAGGATCGATCTGTTTCTGATTAGTGCAGGATATCTCTTCACGGGAGAGAATCTTAGCGCTGGACTTTCGGGTACCAAGTACTTTTTTAACGAGGAAAGTTATAATGTGCAATCTGAAATCGAGGCAGACATAACCGCCATGGCAGCGTATGATTTCAGTATCGCCGAACTCACATTAAGTGCAGCCGGTTATTTTGGCAACGGCAGTTCCTCTGATCTGGTTGCCAGTTTAATGCTGGGCCGTACATTTTATATCCTGGACAGAAAGTTACTCATCATCCCCTCGGTTATGGTAGGAGCAGGAACCCAGTACTTCTATGAAGAGTATTACAATACCAGCAGGCTTGGTAATCGTAAAAGTGGAGGTAATGGTCAACAAGGACCGGGTTCAGGGTCAGGAGGATCGAATCTTGTGCAGTCTGAAATCACCAATGTGACTATTTCAGAAAGTTCAGAATTCAATATTCTTAATATTGAAGCTCGACTTCCTATACAGTACTACTATAAATCATTTATTTTCTCTTTTTCACCCATGATTGCATTTCCTCAAAACAGTGCAAGTATTATTACAGACAGTGCTGTATTTAAAGAAGATCTGGACAATGTGTTCTATTGGTCTGCCGGAATAAGTTACTGGCTCAAAACAGGAAATCATTAGAAGTGATTTCTCTTTTTGTCAAACCGAGTGGTTTCCCTTTTTATTATTCTTTCAGGTTTTTTATTTAATATGTTAATATGAAAACGAAAACAAACCTATTATTAGAACTGTGGTTGGAAGCCAGAACAAGGTTCTCAGATCAATTGGAGAATCTTACTCAAACAGATTTGCAAAAGAAATTAGGCAATTCACCTAATTCAGCAGGCTTTCTTCTTCGCCATATTGGAGAGGTAGAATTGCTTTTTGCAAAAAATGTTTTTGGTGACAGCTCGGTTAAAGTATCGGCTAAAACCGTGATTGATAAAAGAGATACTGGTGAATGGACAGATCTTGAAGCATTGAAAAAGTATGTTTTTGAATCTTTTAAAATCCTGAAGACCATCGTTGAAAAACAAACAGAGGAAGATTGGGAAACCAGCATTACAACCAAAGAATTTGGCTCCAAAACCAAAACGGAAGCCTTTGGAAGAATTATTTCTCATACAACCTACCACGCGGGACAATTAGCCATTATTAATAAATACGGTGAGTCTTAAAAATTAAGTTGTATGGATTTCAGAAACTTTTTTCTATCACTTGCAGCCCTATTGATTTTACTTTTTGCTATGCGCTTCAATGAAACTGAAGAATTAAGGCGAATAACACAAAAGACCAGTTGTCTGCTACTTCTTATTAGTGAATGCTGACGATCCTAAAAATGAAAAAATGAAAAAAGTACCTTATTTAATTATCGTTATACTATTCCTTACTGGATGTTATCAAAACAAAAGAACAGATATTACCCAATATAAGGTCATTGGTGATTCTATTGCAACAACAGTACAGGGAAATTTACTTAAAAATGTGAGTAAGGCAGTTGCAGATAGTGGTTTTATTTATGCCGTAGAATTCTGCCACTTAAATGCAGAAAATATTACCCAGGCTGTAGCCGGGAATAATAATATAATATCCATACAAAGGATTTCTGATCTAAACAGAAATCCAAAGAATGCGATAAAAACCGCCCAGGACAGTATTGTATTCGAATATTTTAAAGTAGCATCAAAAGATACCGCAGTTGTATTGTCTGAAAAGGTGGTCTATTATAAACCCATCAATATAATGATGCCAACCTGCCTTAAATGTCACGGAGAGAAAAATAGCATGGATCCTTTGCTATTTAAAACGATCAAAAGTAAATATCCAGAAGATTTAGCAATGGGCTATGAGGAAGGGGATCTACGAGGAATGTGGAAAATAACAATGGAGAGATAACTCCTTAAGAAGATATTCATCCAACCTTATTCTACAAAGTGAGAAAAATTTCGGGAAAACTTAAAACAAAGACTTATTATTAAGTCGGTGGTGGGAATATTTAATTTTGTAATTTCAATTTTCATAAAATCAATTCTTCATGAAGAACCTCCTAGTAGCAATAGACCGGCATAAAGATGCCAAGCAACTAATCGATCAAGCAGTTCAACTGGCTAAATTAACCGGCGCAAAGATTTGGATTATCCATGTTACCGAGGCCGATCCGGATGATTTTCTAGCCAAAGAGGCCGGACCTCAATTTAAGTATGATAAAAGAGCTGAAGAAAGAAAAAAGGAAGCTGCAGTTATTAAAAAATGGGCTCAAGAGATAGAGAAAGAACATAATTTAGAGGTTGAAGGTCTTTTAATTGAAGGTTCTGTTACCAAATCTATAAGAAAATTAGTTGATGAATGTAATATTGACCTGGTGGTGGCAGGCCATAGGAAGAAAAACCTGGTATATGGGCTGTTTACATCGAATAAGAAAAGGGACCTTATAGATGACCTCAAGATTCCTTTAATGGCAGTTCCTCTGGTAGAATCTAATAGTTAGGCTAACACTTTCTACTTATCTTTGCTTACAGAAACCGGTTGAAGATGACACCAGAGAGTATTTCTATTGAGGAAAAGTTGCAGGAGCGAATTAAGGAGCTTTCTTGTCTTTATGAGGTTTCATCTGCAATAAGGGAGTTCAACGGTTCTTACGAGGCTACCTTAGATTCTATCACGGAAATCCTTAAAAATGCCTGGCGTTTTCCGGAGCTTGCTACTGTAGAAATACAGTGCGAAGATTATCATTTAAGTTCTAATCCAATTCCTTTAGAAGGATACTCACAAAAAAGTATAATCCAAATTTCCGAAAAGGAAATGGGTTTTATAAAAGTACATTACCCGGCGTCCGATTTATCTAAAGCACATTTTCTAGTTGAAGAACAACGCTTGTTAGACAAGGTAGCTGACGAAATTGCCTTGTTTTTTGAACGACAAAATATCAAATTACAGGAAGAACTTTTAAAACAAACTGCTCAGAGAAACGACCGCTTATCTATATTGGGAGAAATTACTGCAGGAATAGCCCACGAGCTAAACACTCCACTTGGGAATATTCTGGGTTTTGCCGAATTTATTGAAGAAAAGACCAAGGAATCACAAACAAAGCGTGACGCTCAAAAAATCCTTAACTCGGCGATTTATTCCAGGGAAGTGGTGAAAAAGCTCATGTTTTTCTCCTGTGATATGCCACAAGACATTAAAAGGATTGAAGTAAAACCAGTTATCACCCAGGCACTTTCCCTTTTAAGACCTAATTTTAAAAAGGCGCATATCAATTTTAAATTCAGCATTCAGGATCCGGCTTTAAAAGCGCAGGTAGATCCCATACAATTAACCCAGGTATTTTTCAACCTGGTAATTAACGCTATCTATTATTCCCCGGAAAATTCACAAATTGTAATTTCAATTTTTAATGACAACACTCATTATACGATTGAAATTGCCGATGAAGGAAAAGGAATTGATCCCGATGTGAAAGATAAAATATTTGAACCTTTCTATACTACTAAGCCGTTGGGAGAAGGCTCTGGTCTTGGGTTAAGCGTGGTACACGGCATTATAAAAAGTCATAAAGGAGAAATTAGTGTCGCCGATAACTTTCCAAAAGGAACTATCTTTAAAATTAAATTACCACTGAACTTCTAATATGTCTATACGGAAAGAAAACTTATTAATAGTAGATGACCATTATGATATGCTCGAGGTATTGGACAGACACCTTAAGCAGGAAAATTACCATACGTATAAGGCAGGTTCTGTAATGGAAGCGATAGATATTTTAAAGCACAGTAACATCGATTTGTTGATCACTGATCTACAGATGCCGGGAATGAATGGAATGGAATTAGTGAAATATGTAGACGATCATTATCCTCAAATCCCTAAACTCGTAATTACCGGCTATCCATCTATTGATAATGCGTTAATAGCTATAAAATCTGGCGCTTTAGACTATTTACCTAAACCTTTTACAAAGACTGAATTGCTTATTTCAGTTAAAAAATCGCTTGCTAACCGAACTTCAATTCAAAAATCAACCGCGCCTAACGAATTAAAGAGTAATTACGCTGGAATGGTTGGCTCTTCAGCAAAGTTTGAAGAGCTGGTTGATATTATAGAAAGGGTGAAAAATAACAGGGCAACTATTTTAATAAGAGGCGAGAGCGGGACCGGAAAAGAACTGGTGGCCCGTGCCATTCATTATAAAGGTTCTTTTGCACAAAACCCTTTTATCGCGGTAAACTGCGGTGCTATCCCAGAAAATTTACTGGAATCGGAATTATTTGGATCTACTAAAGGTGCTTATACCGGTGCCTCAGAAACCCGGGAGGGATACTTTCAGGCGGCCAATGGAGGTACTATTTTTTTAGATGAGATTGGTACGGCTTCTTTGGCTGTGCAGGTTAGTTTACTTCGAGTGCTTCAGGAAAAAGAAGTGCGAAAAATTGGAGCCCGAAATTCAGAAAAAATCCAGGTTCGGGTTATTGCGGCTACCAATGGTGATTTAAGGGAAATGGTGGAAAAAGGAACTTTTAGGGAAGATCTATATTATCGTTTAAATGTGGTTGATATTCTTACCCCGCCTTTGCGGGAAAGAAAAGAAGATATTTTACCCCTCGCAAAAACTTTTCTCGATAAATACCAGCGGGAATATGGGAAAAGCAATTTAAAACTATCTGAAAAAGCCATTGAAATTTTAAACCGTTATAACTGGCCGGGGAATATTCGGGAACTGGAAAATGTGATTCAACGTGCTATCATAATGTGTGAAGATGAAATCCTTCCGCAAGATTTACCTGCATCAATAAAACACCAGGTCCCGGCCGTAGATGACGAATTGGTGGCCCTTAAAGAGGTAGAGAAAAAGCATATACTAAAAGTGCTAGCTGCGGTAGATCAAAATAAAACCAGGGCTGCAGAAATTCTTCAAATAGACCGTAAAACCTTACGGGAGAAGATCAAATAAACTTCCGGGTAATTAAGTCCCATTCGAGTAATTTCTTTCCAATAGATAAAATAAGAAGAATTCTATTTATTTATTATCGAAACTGATAATCAGTAAGTTATATCTGTGATGCTCATTTTTTGAGTTTCTGGGCATAGCTTTAGCTTTAATGCTTTCCAAAATACAGACTCTATGAATATAGTTGAAATGGAAAGACCGGCAGTTCTGAAAGAAAGTGAAAGAGAGCTACAGAGTGCAGGCAGTGAACTCTTTAAAACGCTTTGTTTCAATTGTGATTTAAGGTACCAGTGCACCTGGAAAGACAACAGAAAAATGTTCTGTGAACATTTTCAATAAAAAATAAAAAAATGATAGCGACAACGACAACGCTTAAACAAAGCATGTATGATACGGTTATTAAACAGTTTAATAAAACGGCAGACATCATAGATTTAAATCCGAATATTAAAAAGATCCTGGAAATCACCAATAATGAGATCGTGGTTCACTTTCCGGTAAAAATGGATAACGGGAAAGTAGAAATTTTTACCGGCTACAGGGTTCAGCATAATAATGCCCTGGGACCTTATAAAGGTGGATTACGATACCATCCAACGGTAGATGTAGATGCTGCCAAGGCACTTGCGATGTGGATGACCTGGAAAACTTCGTTAGCCGGTTTACCTTATGGCGGCGCAAAAGGAGGAATCCAGATAGATCCCAGAAATTATTCTGATGCAGAACTGGAGCGAATCACCCGTAGGTTTACCTATGCATTAGGTGAAAATATAGGGCCGGAGCATGATATTCCTGCGCCAGACGTAAATACCAATGCGCAAACCATGGCCTGGATCGCAGACACTTATATGTCTACCATCTCAACCTCAGAGCGTTCTCAAAATCAACACGTGGTAACCGGAAAACCGGTTGGTTCAGGAGGTTTGGAAGGGCGCGACCGGGCTACCGGTTTTGGAGTGTATTTAACTACTAAGGAACTTGTAGAATCTCGTGGAGAATCTTTAAAAGATAAAACATTTATCGTGCAGGGATTTGGTAATGTAGGCTATTGGGCTTCAAAATTTTTGATAGCCGATGGTGCTAAAATGATTGCCGTGCAGGATGCGCACGCCACCTTGTTTAATGAGGATGGAATTTCTGTTGAAAGTTTATTTGAACATTCAAGCCCGAGAAAAGGTTCTATCCAGGGCTTTACTGAAGCAAATGAAATGGACCCAGAAGATTTCTTTGGCCTGGAATGCGATATTTTAATTCCGGCCGCGCTTGGTAATCAGATTACTGGAGATAATGCTTTTAAAATAAAAGCTTCTATAGTTGCTGAAGGCGCTAATGGTCCCACTAATGAAGAGGGGGAAGCGATCCTTTTAGAAAAAGGGATCACAATTATTCCTGATATCCTATGTAATTCAGGAGGAGTGATTGGTAGTTATTTTGAATGGCTGCAAAACCGAAATGGTGAATTATGGGAGCTTGATGAAGTAATGCAGAAATTAGAGAAAAAACTGCTTCAGGTGTTTAAGAAAGTTGAAAAAGAAGTTGAAGAACGAAATACCGACTGGCGAACCGCGGCCTATATTTTGGCTATTTCAAGAATTGAGACTGCCTATAATCAGCGAGGTATATTTCCTTAATTAATTGTTTTGAAGAAATGAAATATGATGTCATTATAATTGAAAAGGTAGAATATGAGCTTTTAAAACGAATAGTTTCTATGGCGCAGTATTATAAAGATAATACCTATCGTGCTTCTATAGAAAAGCTAAAGAACGAACTTGATTTTGCTAAAATTGTGGGTGAAAAAAATATGCCCCAAGATGTGGTGCGATTTAATTCTAAAGTTGAAATCGCTACTCCTTTTAGTGTAAACAGGACTTACCAGATAGTAACTCCAGATCATAGCAATATCAAGGAAAATAAGATTTCTATTCTTGCTCCTATGGCTTTGGCCTTATTTGGTTATGCCCAGGGGGACAAGGTAGAATGGGAATTCCCTACCGGTAAAAACTCCATTAATATCATAAAGGTGGAACAAATGGAAAGGGAAATGAAAATGCAAAAATAAAGTAAGATGATGGAAAAATTTCAGGAACATCATAGTGATGAGGAAATACAAATTTTAAGTATTCAATCTGAATCAGAAGACTGGGAGGAACACCTGATTTATATTAGTGAGGAAATTAATTTCTTCAGCAATATTTTAGGATCAGGCTTAAAAGAAACTATAAATGTTGAGATAAATAAAGAAGATGCCTCTTACTTAAAGAAGCAACTTGAGTTATTAAATAAAGCCAATGAGTTTCATTTAACCACCTTCTTTGATTACAAAAATAAGCTGGAAGGATTAAAGGAATGTGACGATGTGCAGTGTGAAAATTTTTACTTAAAAGATCACTTAGTTTTTAAGACTACACTTCGTAAACATTTCAAGGATTTTAGAAAGCTAAAAGTATTAATTTTTAAATTCTTAAAAGTTAGTTTCAACTAGTTTTTAAATTTGACTGTGTTTGGTTGACTAATTTGGGGCGGTTTTTAACCGCCCTTTTTTATAGGGTATAACTGAATTATTCCTATCCAAAAAAAGTCAGGTGATCTTGAGGGTATTAAGCTAGAATGTGATTTTTAAAAATTCAGCTTCTGAAAAAATTAAAAAATGTATTTTTAAACTCTATGGGGAATCAAATTGAAGAGAAGGATTTTAATAATAAAAATTTTTTAGATCATACTTTCGCTAACAGCTATGAACGCTGCCAGTTTAATAATTGTAATTTTTCTAATGGTAATTTAAAAGGAATACTGTTTATTGATTGTGAGTTTAATGAATGCGATCTCAGCAATGCTATTCTTGACCATACTTCTTTCCAAAATTGCAATTTTAAATCTTGTAAAATGATAGGGCTCATTTTTAATAATTGTGAACCATTCGCTTTTTCTATTTCCATAAATAAGAGTATTTTAAACCACTCTTCATTTTTTGGAATGAGATTAACTAAAACCATTTTTCAAAACTCAAAATTACAGGAAGTAGATTTTTCCGGCGCAGATTTATCGAATTCCAAATTTTTAAACGCTGATCTTTCCGGCGCTGTTTTTCAAAATACAAACCTTACCAAAGCCGATTTCAGCAGTGCCCAAAATTACAGCATAGATCCAGAAATGAATAAACTGAAAGGGGCAAAATTTAGCCTTTCGCAGGTAAGTGGCTTACTGCATAAATATCAAATTATAATTGAATAATAATAAAATCTTAAATTGTTTGGACTTAGATTTATAAAAAATATAATTATGAGTTTATTGAATAAATTAATGGGTAATTCATCCAGTATTTCTAAAGATGATTTGGATGAAAAATATGGCCGATTATTGACAGAATCCGAAGAAATCGAACTTGGATTTTCCTTATTGCGAGATGTTTTTATGTTTACCAATAAGCGCTTAATTTTAATAGATATACAGGGGCTTACGGGGAAAAAACAGGAATACTTATCGCTTCCATATCGGCATATCTCCCGATTTTCACTCGAAACTGCTGGCACCTTTGATTTGGATGCAGAATTAAAAATCTGGATTTCCAGTGAAAATGAGCCAAACGTCAGCAAACGATTTAATAAAAGTATTGATATCTATGCCGTACAACGATATCTAGCTGAAAAAGTTATTTAGAGTAAATTATCTCGCGGGAAGCCCACGAGGCATTATTGGAAAATATAATTTGTTTTCGAGACAAGCCCGCCTGAATGATTCGGGCAGGCCTCGGAGCTCCCGATATTTATCGGGATAAATCTCGATTATCGAGTGAAGAGCGATAAAGACTTTTAAACTTCATTTTTCATAACCTAAGCTTAAAGCTTAGAAAACGGTTAGGTTGATTTAAAGGCTTTCTTTTGGGAAAGCCCTACTTTTAATGGAAACCAAAGAAATTTTTCTATCAGACCAGCAGTTATTGATAGATTTGAGTAAAGGAAATGAAAACGTTTTTCCTCTTATTTTTGATAGGTATTGGAAAAGACTCTATGCTTATGCCTTCAAAATCTACCGTGATGAAAAGGTTTGTGAAGATATTGTTCAGGAGATCTTTATCAGTCTTTGGGAGAAAGCTTCAGAATCCCAAATATTAAACCTTGAAGCATATTTATTAAGATCGGTAAAATACCGGGTTGCTAATCATATTAGAAGTTTAAAATTCACTAAAAATCAGGAAGAAATTCTGGAGAACATTCCATATCCTTCCAACTCAGTTCTTAACCTTGAATATCAGGAATTTGAAAATGAAGTGCTATCTAAGGTAAAAAAAATGCCACCAAGATGCCGTGAAATTTTTATCCTTAGCCGTTTTGACTGTTACAGTAATCTAGAAATTGCTCAGAAACTTGATATTTCTATTCGTACTGTAGAAAAGCAAATAAGCAACGCCCTTTCATTTCTTAAAGCTAATTTAGATGACACTCGTTTTGCTGTGTTTATTACCGCAGTGTTGCTTCAATGTTAATTAGCCCACGCTAATATTAAGAGTCTTTTAAGATGTAATTTTCTTGTACGTGTTCCTCCCAAAAAATGTGACTTGTAGTTAAAAGCAGGTTTTGAATAAACACGAACTTTTTTATTTAGCAGAAAAGTATGCAGCCAAAAAAGTGCAGGATCAGGAAGCTTTTCCTTTTGTGAAACTGAACCGGGAAAAGCGCGATAAAATCTTCCGCGGAATAGAGTATAAAATTCAGCTCAAGAAGATTTCCAGTAAAAAATATTGGCGAAAAATCATTTCATCAGCTGCTGTTCTTTTCCTCTTAATAGGTTCCATCTTGCTTAGCTTAATCCTTGACAACAATCTCACCCAGGTTGCGACTAAAGGTGAAAAGAAAGAAATTGAATTTAAGGACGGGAGTAGGATTTTCTTAAATTCTGGATCTAAAATAAATTATCCCGACAATTTTAAAGAAAACCAAAAAATCACCCTGGAAGGGGAAGCATTTTTTGAAGTAGCTCCAAACCCTGGAAAGTATTTCCCATTTCAATCCGGAGATTTAGAAACCAAAGTTTTAGGAACCTCATTTAACATTAACGAGCATTCCGAAGAGAAGGAAAAGATAAGTGTTAATTCTGGTATCGTAGAGGTTTCAAAGGTAAACAATCCCTCTCAAAGAATAGAGTTCACCAAAAATATGCAGCTTAGTTTTCGCGATGGTGAAAAGCTCAAAATTACTGAAGGGAGTAGTGCCATCGCGCTTATCAAAGACTTACAAATTGAATATAAAACCCCTAAAAATATAATTATAAGAGAACAAACAGAAAGAATTAATTGAATTAGCCACAAAAAATCAAAAACCCGTTTCTGCTGCAACAGAAACGGGCTATTTAAAAATTAGACTACAAATAATTATAGCCAATTGTAATGAATACAATAATACATTTTTTTTTTAAAAAGAAAGTATATATCATATGCCTTCTATTTATTTTATCGGAAGCATTTGCTTCAAATTTTAATCCGGGGACAATACCTGAGTCCATTGATTTTCAACAAACTGTACAAGGAAAAGTTTTAGATGAAGCCGGATTGCCTTTGCCGGGCGTAACAGTGCAAATAAAAGGCTCTTCCACAGGTACAGTCACTAATTTTGATGGGGAGTTTACCTTGAGGGTATCGGACCAAGAAACAATTCTCGTTTTTTCTTTTTTGGGATATAAGTCAAAAGAAGTAACTATTGAGTCTCAATCCACATTGGAGATAACAATGGAGGAGGATTCAGAAAGCTTGAATGAAGTTGTGGTTGTGGGCTATGGTACCCAAAAATCAGAAAATGTTGTTAATTCGGTTAGTACTGCAGAGATCGGAGACGTTGTAACACGACCATCGGCTGACATAGCAAGTTCTCTGCAGGGAACTGTACCAGGCTTAAATATTAGATCGTCATCTGGTGGTGATCCATCCGCAACTCCTGAGATAAATATTCGTGGTTTTAATTCTATAAATGGGGGATCTCCTCTTATTATCGTAGATGGCATAGAAGCTGATATTGCCAATATAAATCCAAATGACATTGAAAGTGTAACTGTCCTAAAAGATGCTGGAGCTGCAGCTATTTATGGTGCACGGGGTTCTTTTGGAGTGGTACTAATCACTACTAAATCTGGAAAGGAGGGTGAATTTGATGTTCAGTACTCTAATAATACTGGTTTTACAACAAATACTGCTCGTACCGACTTTGTGACTAATCCTTATACCTATGCTCGATGGGTGGATAATGCAATTGGCTCATATCATAGCGGTTGTTATGTATGTTATGAAGATGAAGATTGGGAAATTGCCGAACAAGTTGGTAATGGTGAAAGAGAACCTTTTTATGAGCAACAACCGGATGGCACCTATAAGTTTTTTGGGAATACCGATTTCTATGATGTCCTGTTTAAAGATCGTAGAGCACATCAAATAAATAATATATCTGTTTCTGGTGGCTCTGATAAATTAACTGGGTTTATCTCCGGTAGAACCTATGAGCGCGAAAAAATTCAAAATATCCAGGATGCTGAGATGAAACGATATAATCTACAGCTTAAATTGAGTGCTACTCCTTATGACTGGTTAACGTTAACTGCATTAAGCAGATTTAGTAGCAGGTTCGATGAACAATATGCAGGAACAAAAAATGGTTGGGGTGATGAATTTGGAGTTAGTAAATGGCGTGATCTTTTTCCTAATCACCCTGCCTTTGTAGACGGCTATGGTGTGAGTGTCGGACGAACCAGGAATGGGTATGTTGGTCGTTTGGGTGCCCTAAAAGAAGGGGCGGCCCACCGGCAATGGCAGTATGAAAATCTGACTAATACCCTTGGTGCTGAGGTTAAACCAATCGAAGGCTTAGTGCTTAATATGAATTATAACTATAGTATTGACAGGACAGATCGTACATTTTCTTATAAGCCATTTAGTTATCTGGCAGGTGAAAAGCTGGAGTTGTTAGAAGGACAAGGACTAAATCGACATAATGAGTATCGTTGGAAGGATAATTATACCGCTATAAACATTTATGGGACCTATACCAGGGATATTGCGGATAAGCATAATTTTAAGCTAATGCTCGGTTTTAATCAGGAAGAATTCGATCGTGATAGAGTGGGAATGAGAATTGAAGACCTGCTCACGCGAGACAAGGCTAATATTGCTTTTGGAACGAATATGCTTGATATGGAAGGTTCTACTTTAGAATGGGCTATTCAAGGCTATTTTGGACGTTTTAACTATGACTATGATGGAAAATATATATTGGAAGTTAATGCGCGTTACGATGGTTCCTCGCGCTTCCCGGAAGAAAACCGATGGGGGCTTTTCCCATCTGTAGCCGCTGGTTGGATAATTGATAAAGAAAACTTTTGGACACCTCTGGAACGCGCAATATCCTCATTAAAGCTTAAAGCATCCTACGGTAAATTAGGAAATCAAAATGTAGGGGTAAATACCTTCAGACAATTAATAGGGATGGGTAGAACCTCGTGGCTATTTGATGGAGAACAGGGGAATTATGCCAGGGTACCTGCTCCATTACCGGCTAATATTGGCTGGGAAAAAATCACATCGACAAATGTAGGTGTTGATATGGGATTTTTAGAGGATAAATTAACAGCCTCTGTTGAATTGTATGAGCGAAATACGCGTGATATGTATCTGCCTGGTCAACCGCTTCCCGCTGTTTTTGGAGCATCAGAACCTCGCAGGAATTATGCAACAATGCGGAACAGGGGATTTGAGGTAACTGTTGGGTATAATGATCAATTCACAGTTTTAGGTTCTAAGCTTTCTCTTAGTGCACAAGCCAATGTTTCAAATAACCGAGCAGAAATAACAAAATTTGATAATCCAAACGGTTTATTAAGTACTTTTTATGAAGGGCAGCAGATAGGTGAAATATGGGGTTACCGTATAGATGGCCAATTTCAATCAGACGAAGAGGCCGCCGCATTTCAAAATGAATATGGAAGAGATAATCTCTTCAGAGTTTATAGAGGGATACTTGATTACGGATCAAATAGTGATTGGAATCTTTTGCGAGGGGGTGATCTTAAATATGTAGATACAGATGGGGATGGTAGTATTGATAATGGTAATAACACCTTAGAAGACCCGGGGGATCTAGTGCCAATTGGAAATGCAATGCCACAGTTTCCATTCGGGTTTAATATAAATGCTTCTTGGAAAAACTTTGACTTAAGTGTTATTGGACAAGGGGTCGCTAAACAGGATTGGTACCCAAACGGTCCATTGTATTGGGCTACATTTCATAGACCATATACATCTTTTATCAGAAAAGATCTTTTGAATAAAGTGTGGGATCCACAACATGCTAACGATCCAAACAGGATTTTTCCTCAAAGACAAAGAGCATACAATGCTTTAAGTAATGGCCGTATGTCATATAACTATAATGACCACTTTTTAACCAATATCGGCTATCTCAGGATTAAAAACCTTACTGTGGGTTATACCATTCCACCCACCCTTACTAAAAAAATCAATATTAAAAGACTAAGATTATTTGTGAGCGGAGAGAATATATTCACCTGGTCTTTTGGAGGTTTAACTAAATATCTGGATCCCGAAGAGGTTGGTGCGCATGTAAGTTATTCAAACCCTAATAGTGTTAGTGGAAGATCTGCTACGAATACACAATTATACCCAATGGGGAAAACTTATTCTGCAGGTGTACAAATCAACCTGTAATTTTTTAAACTCCTTCGAAGATTGTCAAAATATATAAATCAACAATAATTAAGATGAAAAACATAAAAATAACGAGAGGGATAATTCGGGTATCTACCCTGGTGATTCTGGCTCTCATAATTATAAGCTGTGAGGCTGATATACTTGATCAACCACCTGGCGATGCAGTAACTGCAGAAGAATTTTTCAATACAGGTGCAGATTTAGAAGCTTATACCAATGACTTGTATGCTGTTTTACCAACGAAATCTGTGTATATAGATGATTCAGATTCAGATAATATTTTAGGAGTAAGTGCTGGCGACAGGCTAAGAGGAACACGTATTGTTCCTACGGACCGGGGAAGCGGAGGATGGTCCTGGGGCTATCTGCGAAGAATTAACTATTTACTTGAGAATTATGATAGGGTAGATGACGCAGGGGCCACAGCCAAATACTCTGGAATAGCGCGATTTTTTAGGGCTTACTTCTATTTCGAAAAAGTGAAGCGGTTTGGAGATGTGCCCTGGTATAGTGAAGTGATCAATCAGGACGATGAAGAATTATTGACCAAAGCCAGGGATTCACGAGAATTAGTAATGGATTCCATTATGGCTGATATTGATTATGCCATTGAAAATATTCCGGCTGAAAAGGAATTAAATCGTATAACAAAATATACGGCACTTATTTTAAAAGCCCGGATTGCCCTTCATGAAGGAACATTTAGAAAATATCATGGCTTAAATGATTATGAAAGATTTATAGAAGAATCTTCCTCTGCAGCAAAGGAATTGATGGATTCCGGCGCTTACAGCCTTTATACCAGCGGCGGTGAAGAACAGGCTTATCTAGACCTGTTTGCAATGGAAAATCAGAATACCACTGAAACTATTTTAGCTGTGGATTATGAATTTGGATTAAGAACACACGACCTGGCTTATAGAATGACCGCACCAACCCAGGGAAGATGGGGGCTTACAAAAGAGCTGGTTAACAGTTACTTAATGACTGACGGAACACCGTTTACCGATCAATCTGGGTATGAAACCATGGAGTTTTATGAAGAGATGCAGAATCGGGATCCCAGGTTAACCCAAACTACTGCAGGACCTGATTTTGCAACCTATGGTTCGCAGGATCTTGAGTCGGTAGATTTGGATATAACCAGAACAGGCTACAGAGTGATAAAAGGATTGCCTCCCAAAGGGCCACAATGGGGTTCAGGTGGTTCATTTAACGATGTTATTCTTTTCCGTTATGCAGAGGCCTTGTTGATTTTTGCTGAAGCAAAAGCAGAACTCGGAACATTGACACAGGGCGATTTGGATATCTCATTAAATAAATTACGAGAGCGTGTAGGTTTACCACATTTGAACATGGCAGAGGCTAATGCTAATCCCGATACTTACCAGGAAAGCCTTTATGATAATGTTGAAGGACCAAACAAAGGTGTGATCCTGGAAATTCGTCGCGAACGAAGAGTGGAAATGGTAAATGAAGGACTGCGCTGGGATGATCTTATGAGATGGAAGGAAGGTAAAAAAGTTGAAGAACCAATAAAGGGTATTTACTTTTCAGAATTAGGTGCTCATGATTTTAATAATGATGGCAGCTATGATGTTTATGTACACGATGGTGATGCTTCCGGGGCTCCAGATGAGGTGAGTTCCACAATAAATATTAGTGAAAGACCACTTACAGACGGCACTTCCGGAAATCTACTATTATTTGAGGGAGGGGATTTTGATGAAAACAGGGACTATTTATACCCTCTTCCTATGGAAGATCTGGAGCTAAATGACAATTTAGAACAAAATCCTGGTTGGTAATAAATTAGTGACTTAGAATTAAGAAGAAGCCGTTCAAGTCTTAGTCGGTGAAAACAATATTAATATTCCCGTTTGATGGGATGAATAACAGATTTTTCAAAATGATAAAAAAAATAGTCTTAGGAATTTTCCTTTCAGGAACTTGCTCCCTTTTCGCACAGCAAACCGTGAGCGGAGTGGTTTTTGAAGATGCCAATGAAAATGGCAAAAAAGACCGTCGGGAAAAAGGAATCGCTGAGGTAGCAGTTACCAATGGTCGCCAGGTTGTGCTTACAGATGAAAAAGGAAAATACGAATTGCCTGTAGGTGAAGATGCTATTATTTCGGTGATGAAACCTTCCGGTTTTAAAATTGGAAAAAACGAAAACAATCTTCCACAGTTCTTTTATATCAATAAACCAAATGGGTCACCAGATTTAAAGTTTAAGGGAGTGGAACCAACCGGGAAACTACCAAAGTCAGTTGATTTTGCTTTAATTTCTTCCGAAGAAAAAGAAGATTTCACAGCGCTTATTTTTGGAGATCCGCAGCCATATACCCAACAGGAAGTAGATTATTTTGCTGATGGAATTGTAGCAGAAGTAAAAGGTATAGAAAACGTCCCTTTCGGATTAAGTCTTGGAGACCTGGTAGGTAATGATCTCGATCTATTTAATCCGTATATAAAAGCGGTTAAAAATGTAGGCATCCCTTGGTATAATTTACTGGGCAACCATGATATCAACTTCGATGTGGAAAATGATACGCTTTCCGATGAAACTTACGAGGCACATTTTGGCCCGGCCAACTATGCTTTTAATTATGGGAAGGTGCATTTCCTGATTTTGGATGATGTTTTATATCCTGATCCTAGGGATGGGAAAGGTTACTGGGGTGGTTTTAGAGAAGATCAGTTCCAGTTTATCGAAAATGATCTAAAACACGTTCCTAAAGATCATTTGATAGTAGTTGCTTTGCATATTCCGCTTAGCGAACCAGATGGCAGGGATACCTTTCGTGATGAAGACAGAGAAAGACTTTTCCAACTTTTAAAGGATTTTCCAAATACACTTTCGCTTTCGGCCCATACGCATATACAGCGTCAGGATTTTTTCAGAAAAGAAGAGGGATGGCAGCAGGATAAACCACACCACCATTATAATGTTGGGACTACTTCCGGAGATTGGTATTCTGGAAAATTAGACGAAAAAAATGTTCCGATTTCCACAATGCGTGACGGAACCCCAAAGGGCTATGCATTTATAAATTTCGATGGAAATGAGTATAGTATTGATTATAAAGTAGCGGGAAAACCGGCCGATTATCAAATGGAAGTTTTTGCTCCAAAGGTAGTCGCCAAAGGTAGAAGAACCAAGGCAGGAATTTATGTGAATTTCTTTATGGGGACTGAAGGCGATGAGGTTTTATACAGAATAGATGATGGAGAATGGAAAGAAATGAGGTATATGGAAGAATATGATCCATCCTATATAGAAATGGTCTATGAATGGGATTCAACCGAAGAATTAATGCCCGGCAGGAGATCTTCCAATCCTATAAAAAGTGAGCATTTGTGGCGTGGTAATATTCCCACTAAACTTGAAACCGGTGAGCATAGCATTGAAATAAAAGCAACCGATATGTTCGGAAAAACCCATACAGCCAAAAGTAGTTACCGATTAGCTGAACCAGTTAAGTAGTTGAGTTTAATTTTTGTGTTAGTTTGCAGGGCCTGCTCAGAGTTCTCTATTTTACGGGTGGGCCTTTATTTTAAAATTTAAGAAAATGAAATTTATAAAAACCCTATTGCTATCACTTTTAGTTGTTGCTATAGGTTGTAAGAACAATAAGGAGCAAGACAAAGAGCTTCAGGAAACCCAATCAGAGAATGTCAGGATTCAGGTACAGGGACATCGCGGAGATAGAGGGAATTTCCCGGAAAATAGTATTCCCGCCTTTATCAGTGCAGTAAAAAAGGGTGTCGATGTTATTGAGCTTGACGTGGTAATTTCAAAAGATAAAGAAGTAGTGGTCTCTCACGAGCCCTTTATGCATTCGCTGTATGTTTTAACACCTTCAGGCGATACAATTTCTGAAGAGGATCAGGAGAAATTTAACCTTTACGAGATGACTTACGATAGCATCCGGAAGTTTGATGTCGGCTCTAAAGGAAACCGGTTATTTCCCGAGCAACAAAAACAACCAACCTACAAACCTTTACTAGCTGAAGCTATTGATTCTGTAGAAACTTTTATCAAAAAGAATAACCTAACCGAGCTTACCTATAATATTGAATTAAAAAGTTCAGAAAATAAATATGGAACTAATCAGCCGGAGCCTGAAGAATTCGTGGAGTTGGCGATGCAGGTAATTCAAGAAAAAAATCTTGAGGGAAAAATGAATCTTCAATCTTTTGATGTAAATATTTTAAATGAAATCCATCAAAGTTACCCTGATGTTGAAACCGCATATTTAGTATATACTGAGGGTATTCAAAGGAACCTGGATTTACTTAATTTTCAACCGGATATTTACAGCCCGCATTACAAGCTTGTGAAAGACACTGCTTTTGTGGACTCCATTAAAAGTATAGATATGCAATTAATTCCCTGGACAGTAAATGAACCTACTGACATCAAAAAAATGATTGAATTAGAGGTTGATGGTATCATTACCGATTATCCGGAAAGGGTGCTTCAGCTATTGGAAAAGCAAAATTAATTCCTGAACTATGATTTTTCTCTTTTTAATGTAAATTACGATTAAAAACAAGGTTTGGAACAAATTCTTTTGCAACGGCGAGGTGTTCTTTTTATAATTAGGAAATTTCCACTGAAGAAAATATACTTTTAAATCCTAATCTACACGTTTGAATGAGAGATATCGAATTCCGATTAGAGGAATAAAAATATTTTATGCGGCAGGACTTGAGATTATTCCTATTCCATTTTTTTAGGACTTAAATGCAGTTTACCTTTCTTAATGAATTTTTGAAGGCAATTAGGCCTTATAGGTTTATTTAGAAAATCTATTATCAAAGGCGATTTTTCTTCCCTTTCATAATCTTCCTTAAATTTAGATGAGGTAATGAACCACAACAGAAACCTGGGCTAAATAAACTTTTTGCTCCAAAGCTTCCAAAAATTCCCAGCCATTCATTATCGGCATATTCAGGTCTAAAAAAAAAAGATAGGCTTCTTCCGGATTATATGTAAGCTGGCAATCCAAATAATTTATAACCTCTAAACCATGATATGGTAGATGACCTCGAATTTGTGTTAGATGCAAAATAGGGTGATTTCAAGTTTAACTCTTTCACTATGTAATTTTACTACTATAGTTACCCGTGAAACCGCTTTATAATTTCCTCCTTCAATTGATCAAATAACCGCACCTTCTCTTCATAAAGCTTTTTCGCGGCCGAAAGTTCTTCCAGACATTATTTTTGATAAAATAAATTTAACATTAATATTTTAAGAAAAATAAAAATTTTCTTAAATTGCTTTAGTAATAAGTTGATTATGAATCTTATGTGCATTCAATTTTAATTTTTGAAAGGATATTTAATTGAAAATTAAGAAAACGTAATGGTTTATTAACACTTGTTTTTTCAGGAGGAATTTGATCCTAATGTAGAGTTTCTTAGTTGTACCGAACCCCTAAATATTCCCTACGATATTTCGGCAACCTGGATTTTACTCCAGTTAAATATACAATTCTAATTAAGGTTTTGATGATTAAGACAGCAATAGAATATATTGCAGATGAGCTGATCCACGCTATTGGCCTGGATGAGGATGAGGTAAGTATGGGCAGTATTTCCAATCTTAAAGAGAAATCGTCCAGTAAAATCATCATTTCACTTCTCAACGTCGAGGAGGAGGTGAGTCTCAAGAATGGTGCAAATCACTTTATAGATAACAAAAAAGTTTTTTTCCAGACACCACCTTTTTCCCTCAATCTGGATTTAATTATTGTTTTTGACTATGAGGAGTACAGCACCTGTTTACAGCATCTTTCTTCTGTTGCCAATTATCTCTATAAAAAGAAATCTTTTTCCAAAGAGCGGCAGTTGGATACCAATCCTTTTCCTGAAAGCTTGAATAAACTACATCTCGATTTAAAAAACCTTAGCATAGAACAGCTCAGCCAAATTTGGAGTATGTGTGGAGGTGTTCATTACCCTGCGCTTTTCTATAAGTTACGACTTATTCAACTGCCACCGGATGAAGAAGTGAAGGCTAAGGAGGTTCAAACTATTGAAGTGAAACCGGATCATATTTCCGGGGAAAAATTAACTCAAGACGCTTAATAACAACCAATAAAAACCACTAATATGTCAAACTACAAAACACCCGGTGTATATATTGAAGAAATTTCTTTTTTCCCGCCTTCGGTTGCGCAAGTGGAAACTGCCATTCCGGCTTTTATAGGTTATACAGAGAAAGGCCCGGAAGATCCCACCAGGATCAGTTCTATGATTGACTTCAAAACATATTTTGGAGGACCTAAAAACGAAATAGGCAAATTCGGTATCGATGGAGGAGAAGTAAAGCCAATTACTATCCCGGCAACCCCTGATTATAAGTTCTATTATATGTTGGAAATGTTCTTTGCCAATGGCGGCGGTGATTGCTATATCATTTCCGTCGGTAATTATGACGATCCGATTTCAGACACGGACATGAAAGAAGGTTTGGCAAAGTTGAACAAAGAGGATGTGCCGACCCTGGTCCTTTTTCCTGATGCTGATAAATTAGGTGACAAAATTTATGGTTTATATGGTGATGCTTTAATCCAATGTGCAGATCGGAAAGACCGTTTTTTAATCTGCGATGTAAAACAATCTGATGATTTGATAGATCCTGTTGGTGAATCAGCTTCCGAATTTCGCGGAAAATTAGATGCCGAAATCAGAAAATTCGGCGCGGCATACTTTCCTTATTTAAAGACCACATTGAATTATCAATATCAAGATGGGGAAATAGAGATAGAAGGGGGCGGTACTTTGGATGCACTCTATAAAACCGATAATAAAAATTACCATGCAATAAAAAATAAAATCGAATCGGTGAGATTGGTGCTGCCTCCAAGCGCTGCCATAGCAGGTGTTTATGCAAGGGTAGATAGTGCCAAAGGTGTTTGGAAAGCACCGGCAAATGTTTCGCTACATCGTGTTTCGACTCCAAATCTGCTAATTACACATAATGAGCAGGAAGATTTGAATGCACCTAAGGGAGGTGAAGCAATCAATGCCATTCGTAATTTCAAAGGTAAAGGAGTAATGGTTTGGGGGGCAAGGACCCTCGACGCAAACAGCAATGAGTGGCGCTATGTATCAGTACGTCGGTTTTTCAACATGGTGGAGGAATCGGTTAAAAATGCTGCCGAAAGATTTTTGTTTGAACCCAACGATGCTAATACCTGGGTGAAGGTAAAGGCAATGACAGAAAACTACCTGACCACGCTTTGGAGAGACGGTGCGTTAATGGGGGCGAAACCCGATGATGCCTTTTTTGTAAGGGTAGGATTGAATGAAACCATGACGGAAGCAGAAATAAACGAAGGATTATTGGTCGTGGAAATCGGCCTGGCAGCAGTTAGGCCAGCCGAATTTATCATCCTACGTTTTTCCCATAAAATGATGAAATCTTAAACAACTTAAATTTTGATATTATGAGTTATCGAACACCTGGTGTTTACGTAGAAGAAATTTCAAAATTGCCAGCATCTGTCGCCCAATCTGAAACTGCCATCCCGGTATTTATTGGGTACACAGAAAAAAGTGAAGATACCGAAGGAAATTCCCTGGAAAATAAAGCCAGAAAAATTGAATCCATGATGGATTTCGAAATACTCTACGGTGGACCGAAAACGCAATCCTTTAAGGTTACTATAAATGCCGCGGAGCCTTACCTCCCGGAAACCGTTGATTTTGAAAATAAAGAAAATCCATTCCGAATGCACCATGCATTGAATCTTTTTTATGCAAATGGTGGCGGTCCTTGCTTTATTGTTTCCGTAGGGGCTTATATGAACAATGAAGTGCCAAAAGAACCGGATTATAGTGAGCTTAAAAATGGGCTGGACATAATCCTGAAAAATGATGAAATCACATTGGTAGTAATCCCCGAAGCGTCGCTCATTGATGAAAGCGATCAGTATGAATTGTATAAAGATATCCTAATGCACTGTAACGAAATGGAAAACCGTTTCGGAATTTTTGACGTGCGACAAGAGGATCACGATGCCGATAATTTTCGAAACGGAGTAGGTACTTCCTTTTTAAATTACGGGGCCGCCTACTATCCTCATTTAAATACGACAATTAGCCATCCATATAATAAAAAAAATGTCTTCTTTTCTAACAGCAACTTTGCAGATTATTCGTGGGATGACTTAGAGGTTATGGCAAGTGTCACGGAATTAAAGAAGCAACTTGAAAAAGCCAAAGAGAAAGTGGAGAAAGCGGAGGGAGAAATTGATTCGGCTAATCAGGAAGAAAAGAAAACCTTACTAAAAACAGGAAAAGAGGAAACAAAAAAAGCAATTGGTTTTGCCGGAAAAGCTCTGGATTTAGCTAATGCAAATGAAATTTCAGTCGAGGAAACAGAAGCTAAGCTTAATGAGATAGATTTAAAATATGATGATCTCAAGGTAGCAGAAATCACCGATGCGTTTGATGTTCTTAAGAAAGCTATAGATAAAGCAGAAATAGTAATTAAAGATACGGCTAAAACGATTCATGAAAATTCAGAGAGCAACTTGAATTATGATGATATTGACTTTACTTATTTTAATAATAATTTCACTTCGAAATTAACCAAACTGCTCGATGAGCAACGTATCACTATGCCTCCATCCCCAGCAATTGCCGGGGTTTACGCCAGGGTTGACACAAACCGCGGGGTATGGAAATCCCCTGCAAATGTAAGCTTGAACCGGATTACAGCACCTGCGGTAAAACTTACTATTTCTGAAAACGACCGTTTGAATGTAGATTCATCTGGAAAATCTATTAATGCCATACGCTCCTTTACAGGAAAAGGGACTTTGGTTTGGGGAGCCCGAACCCTTGATGGAGGAAGTAACGAATGGCGTTATATTTCTGTACGCAGGTTCTTTAATATGGTAGAGGATTCTGTGAAAAATGCTTCGGCCAGGTATGTTTTTGAGGCGAACGATGCAAACACCTGGATCAAGGTAAAATCCATGATTGAGAATTTTCTGACCAGGCAATGGCGCTCCGGAGCATTGATGGGTGCCAAACCTGAGGATGCTTTTTATGTACAAATTGGACTTGGAAAAACCATGACTCAGGAAGACGTACTAGAAGGGAAAATGATTATTGAAATTGGAATGGCCGTAGTTCGCCCGGCAGAATTTATCGTCTTACGTTTTTCGCACAAAATGATGGAATTATAGAGAGCCAAATTAGTTTAACTTAAAATTATTAGACATGAGTGATTACCCTTTAGTTAAGTTTCATTTTCAGGTAGAATGGGGAGGAACCAAAATCGGTTTTACCGAGGTATCTGGACTTGATATCGATATTGAACCAATTGAATATCGTAATGGTGCAAGTCCTGAATTCACCCCCACTAAAATGCCCGGACTGCAAAAATACAGCAATATTACCCTAAAACGTGGTTACTTTAAAAATGATAATGAGTTTTTTCAATGGATGAATACCGTAAAGATGAACAACATTGAACGCAGGGATATTGTTATCAGCCTTTTAAACGAGGAACATGAACCCATGGTAGTTTGGAAAATTAAAAGTGCCTGGCCGGTAAAAATTCAATCGACTGATTTAAACGCTGACGGAAACGAAGTGGCAGTCGAAACTCTTGAGATTGCTCACGAGGGATTGGTGATTCAAAATTCCTGATGATGGAAACTTATCCACCTGTAAGTTTTCATTATATCGTTTCGTTCAATGGCATTGGGGACAAAACCATTGATATGCAATTCCAGTCAGTTTCCGGATTATCTGCCGAGATTAATACAGAGGAATATTCCGAGGGGGGCGAAAACCGCTTTTCGCATAAGTTGCCATTGCGCTCATCTTATTCAAACTTGATCCTTAAACGGGGGTTGGTGAAAGATTCTGACTTGATCAAGTGGTTTACCGATACTTTCGATACAATGGTAGTAAAACCAGTAACAATTGACATAAGTCTTCTAAATGAGGAGCACGAGCCTTTGGTAACCTGGAATATAGTTCACGCTTGGCCCAACAAGTGGAGCGTATCAGATTTTGATGCAGAAAAAAGTGCAATTGCCATCGAGACCCTCGAGTTGAATTACAGGTATTTTTCAATTAAATAATAAATAATTTTTAAAATATGCCGATCGAAATCAAAGAGCTTCATATTCGTCTAAACATGGGCAAAAGTGATTGTGAAACAGAATCTTCTACCCAGGAGGAAGCAATTAAACCTAGACAAACTGATCATATTGTGCAGGAATGCGTGGAAAGGGTTTTAGAAGTTTTAAAGCAGCAAAACCAAAGGTAGTTTAGCTAAGAAATGAGTAGTATGGACGAGAATTTAAAAATGACGATAATAGGGTTTGATGACCCCAGATTCCTTAAAAGATCTTTTGTAGAGCCTTTTAAAGTTCAGGTTAACCCTGAGACTTACAGCCAATCGGTAAAGGTTTGTTTTTCATCTTTACAGGCACAAGGCACAAGTGCGAACGATAATAAACACAGCCATACCGAGCCTCAGAAAGTAAATTTCGAGTTCTTGCTTGATCGAACCGGTGCTTTGGGCAATTATGATCAGGCCGGTGTAGGACCGGATGTCGAACATTTTAAAGAATTAACCCTCAATTATGAAGGTTCGATCCACAAACCAAGATACCTGATGCTTCTGTGGGGAAAACTTATTTTTTTCTGCCATTTGCAATCCCTCGATGTGGAGTATAAAATGTTTAACAAAGATGGAATCCCTGTCAGGGCTATTTTAAAAACCACTTTCAGAGAATTTGTAGAAACGAAACTCAGGGTGCACCGCGAACTAAAAAGCTCTCCTGACCTCACGCATGTTAGGATCATAAAAGCGGGCGATACCCTGCCTATGTTGAGCTTTGACATTTATGGAGACCCGGGCTATTACCTTGAAATCGCAAAGGCCAACAACATTCTTAACTTTCGAAAGCTGGAGCCTGGGCGTGAGATTATTTTTCCGCCAATAAATAAAATCGAGATCTAAAATGCCTGAATCCCCTAAAATCAATAAGATAGCGACAGATTTGGTGACATTCGATATTATAATCGAAGATGACGCCATTACGCAGAAAATAGAAATATTCTCGATTGATGTTTGGCATGAAGTAAACAGGATTCCGCGCGCAAAGATCGTAATCCTGGACGGAGATCCGGCAAAAGAGACATTTTCTGTAAGTGAGGCGGATTGGTTTATGCCTGGAAAAGAAATTAAGATCAGGGCAGGCTACCACTCTGACAACCAAACTATTTTTGAGGGAATTGTTACTTCTCAAGCTATTAAAGTGAGGAGAAATGGTAACAATATGTTTACTGTAGAATGCAGTCACAAAGCGGTAAAAATGACCTCGGCCCCTAAAAGCCGATATTTTTATAATATAAAGGAAAGTGATGTTTTTCAGGAAATTATCAACGGTTACACTGGTTTGGAAGGTGAAATTGAAGAAACGGAACATATCCATAACGAACTGCTTCAGTTCCAATCCACAGATTGGGATTTTATGCTAAGCCGTGCTGATGTGAATGGGTTTTTCTGCTTGCTTGATAAAGGCAATATTACCTTAACAAAACCCGATTTTTCAGGAGCAACCGTCCAAACGATTACCTATGGTCAGAATTTGTTGGAAATAGATGCCGAAATGGATGCTTCTACACAGATATCTGGGGTGAAAAGCAGGTCGTGGGACTACTCCAAGACAGAACCTTCGGAAATCGAAGGAAAAACAAGTACCCCTGCTGTTCCGGGAAACCTGAGCAAAAATGATTTGTCTTCCGTGTTTCAAAACCAGGAATTAGAGTTCCAGAGCGGCACTAAAGTTCCGGTTGAAATCCTCCAATCCTGGGCAAACAGCAAATTGGTAAGGCATGACTTAGCAAAAAATCGCGGCAGGGCCAGGGTGCAGGGAACTCTTGTCATGCCCGGGAATATCATCGAACTTGAAGGGCTAGGTGCGAGATTTAATGGAAAAGCTTTTGTGAGCGGCGTAAGACATGCTTTAAATGGTGGAGAGTGGACAACCGATATTCAATATGGTTTGTCCCCCGAATGGTTCAGTCAGCAAAGAAATATATCCTCTCAACCGGCATTGGGAATGTTGCCAGCGGTAAGCGGTCTGCAGGTCGGTCTGGTCACTCAAATCCAGGGAGATCCTCAAGGGGATGAGCGTATCCTCGTTCGGCTCCCGATGATTGATGCCGAAGAACAGGGTGTGTGGGCCCGACTGGCAACAATGGGTGCAGGAAACGAACGAGGAGTGGTAATACGGCCGGAAGTTGAAGACGAGGTAATCGTGGGGTTTATTCACGACGACCCAAACCACCCGGTCATTTTGGGGTCTGTCCACAGTGCAAACAACAAGGCTCCTATAGAAGCGAGTGATGAAAACAACGATAAGGGATGGGTTACAAGAAGTGGTATTAAAATGCTGATCGATGAAGAAAAGCCGTCTTTACAGGTGGAAACTCCCGCCGGGCATTTATTGCATTTTGACGATAGCACCGGGGAAATCAAAATTGAAGACAGTAATGGAAATCAAATTTTGCTCAATGCAGATGGGATAACATTGGAAAGCAGTAGGGATTTGACACTTAAATCAAACGGTAACATAAATATTTCTGGTATAAATGTTAATGCAGAAGCAACAGCAACATTTAAAGCTGAAGGTGGAGCCGGTGCTGAAATTTCTTCAGGTGCAGCAACTACCGTAAAAGGATCAATTGTAAAAATTAATTAAAATATTATGAGTTCCGCCGCAAGAATAACAGACATGCATGTTTGCCCAATGGTTACGGGGTCAACCCCTCACATAGGTGGACCAATTTTGCCACCTGGATCACCAACAGTGTTAATTGGTGGATTGCCGGCAGCAAGGGTCGGTGATATGGCCACCTGTACCGGGCCACCAGATTCTATAATATCAGGCTCGGCAACAGTATTGATCGAAGGTATGCCTGCGGCAAGGATGGGGGATCCTACAGCTCACGGAGGAACGATTATAGCCGGAGAGCCAACAGTTATAATAGGAGGATAATTATGGGAAACAATCAAGATTTTTTAGGAAAAGGGTGGGCCTTCCCACCTGAATTTGATAGGAAAAAAAAGAAAGTTAAAATGGTTACCGGACGTGAAGACATCGAGCAAAGTCTTGGGATTTTATTGGAAACGGTTAAAGGTGAGCGAGTAATGCTTCCTCATTATGGAAGCAACCTCGAAGGAATGGTTTTCGAATCACTGGACCAATCCCTTAAAACCTATTTAGCACATTCTATCGAAACTGCAATTCTCTATCACGAGCCTCGAATTGAGCCTCTGCGTATAGAACTTAACGAAAATAAGATTTACGAAGGGAAGTTGCTTATCGAAATAGAATACAGGATAAAAGCAACTAATTCCCGATTCAACATGGTGTATCCATTTTATTTAGAAGAAGGAACGGAAATTTAAACTGAAAAATGGGTCAATTTAAAAGCAAAAACCATCTTATTCAACACGAAGGGACTTCCCGGTTACAAAGGGTGTCGCATGCTCTAAACCCGGAAAACATCAAACTGCACGATTTGAATACTGGGGATTGGCTGGAGTTTGCATATCAGTATGCACGCGGGGTGAATTTTTATACTTATGACAAACCAGATGAACCCAACGGGAATTGGGAGGATTTTTTTGAAGATAAAGATGAGTTAAAAAAATACCTGGAGGGATATACTGATGGTAATGTTGAACCATACCTGGGACTTTTTATCAGTTTTCTCCAATTGCTGAAATTCCCGCAAAAAAGCCTGAACGAACTACCAAAAAGGCACCTTAACTACCATTACAGAGAGGTTTTGAAACTCAAGGAAAAACCGTATCAACCCGACAAGTTGCATGTTTTGGTAGAGCTGGCAAAAAATGCTAAAAATACCCTGATTATTGAAGGCACCGAGCTTAACGCGGGAAAAGACAGCAACGGAAATCCGCTGGTATATAAAACGACCTTTCCGCTGGTGGCAAATCATGCTGAAATCACCGCCTTAAAATCTGTATTCACAGACGAAGCCGGGACGCTTCGGATTGCTGAAAACACAATGCACCCCAAAGGATTGGATGAGGAAGCGGAAGAAGGTGAACCCTGGAGTGCCTTTGGGAATAGCGAATGGCCCGAAGCCGAACATAGTTTCTATATCGCCTCAAATGTATTGAGACTGAAGGAAGGGGAGAGGATCATTAAGCTGGAAATGAAATTAACAGACAAGTTAAAAAAAGATATTTCTATTCAGGCAGATGCATTATGCACCGGTGCGAAAGGTTGGGTAAAATGCAAAAGCGACGAGAATTTGGCAGAAGCAGGCGAAGAAAAACTGCTTTTTACTTTTAAACTAAATACAGGAGATGACGGGATTACAGCTTATAACGAAGAGGTGCATGTTAGTGGATTAAAAACAGAATCTCCAGTTTTAAAAATAAACTTTGGGAACAATTATTCGGAGATAAAAAATCTGGAATTAAAAAAAGTGTCGGTGACGGTTGATGTAGAGGGCGTTCAATCGCTTAAATTACAAAACGAGCATGGCGTTGTAGATCCCTCCAAACCCTTCCTTCCTTTTGGTTCGATGCCAAAAGCAGGGTCTAAGTTTAAGATCAATTGTGAGGAGCTGAACGGCAAGCCTGTTTCTGAAGTTAGCTTGTCCTGGAAATGGATGGGGCTGCCTGAAAATTTTTATGACCATTATGACGGATATCCCATTCCAACATCCCTAATTCCACCAAAAAAACATTCCAAAATTGAGATGGAAATGGTTGGTGATGTTAGACAACAGAATTCTGAAAAACAGCAAAGTTCAATAGAAATTTTTCCGGAAAAGGAAATGAACAAGGCTATAGCTGCTGCAGGCGAAACCAATGTGATCAACAATCCTGCTATAAATAAAGCTACCGATAAATTTTTACACCCAATGAAATATCATTTTTCGGTAAATGTAAATTCTGTTTACCTGAATAACTCACTAAGACGTGAACTTTTCGGAATAAGTGATAAAAGATCAATCAATTTAAAACCCGATCGTAAAACTGCACAAAAAAACGAAATCGAATGGGAGCTTGCAACCACTTTTTATCACGATGTGTACCCAAAGCTTTATGCTGAAAAGGCGATAATTGCCAGCCGGCCTGATAATAGTACTGACCCCCAATTGCCTAATCGTCCCTATACACCAGAATTAGACGAATTTAAGCTAAGTTATTCGGCGAAAGCTGAAATTGATCTAAGCGGCGTCAACTATAACGATGAGACTTCTCAGCTCGAGCTTTTTCATCGGCACCCGTTTGGCGTTGAAAAATTATCGAAAAAATCACCTTTTCTTTTGCCATTTTACAACGAGAAGTATTTGTTTATCGGGTTAAAGAAGCTTGAGCCGGGCAGCAACTTAAGCCTGCTTTTTCAGGTTGATGAGGGCAGCGAAAATCCAGAGAATAGTTTTTTTGACGAGGGCGAAGAAATAAAGTGGGATTTATTGACGAAAAACGGATGGAATGAATTAAGTGACCAGAATTTGCTGCGAAATTCAACCAACAACTTTCAAAGATCTGGAATCGTGGAGCTGAATATTCCAAAAGAGGCAACCAATAAAAATGACTTGTTTCACAATGAATATTATTGGCTACGGATAAGCCTTGAAAAACCAGTGGATGCTGTACCTAAATTTTTTAATGTCCACGCCCAGGCAGTGGAAGCGATTTTCGATGACAAGGGAAATACGACCAACCATTTAAATAAAGCTCTTCCTCCTGATTCAATCGGGCAACTTGTAAACAGGCGTTCGGCTGTCAAGGCCATAGCCCAACCTTATTTTTCCTATGGTGGGCAAAAGAATGAATCCAGTACATCCTTTTATCAGCGGGTGAGTGAACGGCTTCGGCATAAAAACCGTGCGGTTTCTATTTGGGATTATGAGCACCTAATTCTGGAAAATTTTCCGGAAATCAATAAAGTAAAATGTCTGAACCATACCCGTTTGGAAAAGGGGAAGCTATACGAATTTTCCCCGGGCCATATCACCATTATTGTTATCCCCAGGCTGCCAAAAGACAACCGCAAATTAAGGTTAAAACCAAAAGCCGGTCAGGATTTGATAGACAGGATAAAAGCGTTTTTAGAGGGGAAAGTTTCACAGCATACCCAAATACAAATAGCAAATCCGACTTTCGAAGAGGTTCGGTTTAAATTCGATGTCGAGTTTAAAAGCGGATTGGATAAGATCTTTTATAAAACCAAAACAGAGGAAGATCTGAAAAAGCTGCTTTCTCCCTGGACCTTTGATCCATCCAAGGAAATCAGGTTTAGCGAATCATTTTACCGGTACGAAATCATTCATTATCTGGAGCACCTGGAGTATATCGATTATATAGAGAATTTTGAAATGTTCCACCAGATTGGTGAAGATGAGATAAAGGTAAATAGGGTAGAGCCATCTAATACAATGGCCATTCTGGTGCCAACGGAAATTCATACTATCGAAAACGCTAAAATTTGCTGATTATGGAAAAGAAAACGATATCCAAAAATATCAGGACATTTGATGATCGGGATTTTGAATTTTTGCGCAGCGAAGGCTTGAAGCACATTGAAAAAATAAGCCGGAATTTGTGGACCGATTACAATACCCATGATCCCGGCATCACAATGCTGGAAGCATTATGTTATGCGATCACTGACTTTGGCAACAGGGTTCAACTTCCGGTACCGGATCTACTAGAAGGGAACGATACTGCTTCTTTGCCGACCGCCAAACAAATCCTGACTACATCACCTGTCTCCGAATCAGATTATCGGAAAATCCTTATTGATATTGAAGGTGTAAACAACGCTTTTATCAGACCTTCTAAAAAACAAATGATTTATACACATTGTCTAAAAAAAACGGAGGCTGAAGAAGATTTTCCCCAGGGGAAACTTAGTTACGAGGAAAATTTAGGAGAGCATTACGATCAAACCAGCCAATTTCACTTGAAAGGCCTGAATAATATTTTATTTGAGCCAGTCAAATCTGTTCAAATGTTGAATGATAACCAGCGGAAGGAAAAGCTGGAGCAAATAACAAATGAGATTAAAAAAGTATATCATAGCAATAGAAATCTCTGCGAAGATCTATCTGAGGTATCAGAAGTGGGTTATTTCGACATTGTAGTCTGCGGTGACTTTGAAATCGAAACAGCAGCAAATGCAAACGAAGTTATGGCTAACTGGTTGTTCAGGATTCAAAAACACCTGGCGCCATCTATCAACAGATATAACCTGGAACAGTTGCTGAATCTGGGAAAAGATTCAGAGGAGATATTCGAAGGCCCGGTACTGAAAAACGGATTTATTCTGAACGAGGAGCTGGAAAAAGCAAATTTTAAAAATACCGTCCATCTTTCCGATTTGATCCGGATCACAAAAGAAACACCCGGTGTAAAGAGAATCAAGAAAATTCATGTGAAGCAATTTGTCTCAGGAAACGAGACTAGTGAAGCAAACAATAATCCAGATGAAAAAAACAAGAAGTGGACGCTTTGTTTCCCACCAGATCACAATAAGGTGTTGCGGCTTCAGGTGGACTCTTCCAATAGGCGCACCAATTTATATAAAGATGTGGTGCCTGTCCCGGTTCAACCCGAAAGAGTTAAGAAAAGACTGGTTGAGTTGCAAACAGCCTATGAGGAGGCTATTCAATTAAGTTATGACGACTTTCCGGTAGAAAAAGGAAAACGGGTTGACACGGGCGTTTATACCAGCATCCAGAACGACCTGCCGCAGACTTACGGCACTGGAGAAAACGGACTTTCACCTTCACTACCGCCCGAACGGCACGCCAAAGCACTGCAACTTAAAGGTTATCTGCTCTTTTTCGACCAAATTTTGGCAAGTTATTTTTCACACCTAAAAAACCTGGGCACGCTTTTATCGTCCGATCCAGAAAGAGCTACATATTTTGCGAATAATTTCCTGGATGAAAAAGACAAAAAGCTGCTGAAATATGAAACTACCCATGATCAGGACCTAAAAGATCTCTTTAATGGACTTGATGCCCGACTAAAAAGGAAGAATGGATTTTTAGATCACTTAATGGCCAGGTTTGCTGAAAACATCAGCGATCATGCTTTTATGCTTTTGGAACATTTCCAGGATGATGTGGATACCGCTTTACTATGGCATAAGGCAAATTTCCTTAAAACTTACCCCCAGATGAGTTATCGCCGTTTCCAGTCCTTCAATTACCATAGCAATGAAGACGCGGCATGGGACACCACAAATGTATCCGGGTTGAAAGAGCGCCTTTCCGGTTTACTGGCCACTAATAATTTGGAAAGGAGGGATTTGTTGAATGATCCGGAGGAAGAGGGGATGTTCCTTTTCGAAAACATCTTGCTTAGGCCAGAAAAGGGTGATAATGATCAATTCATGGATATCTGTATGAAGCCCGACTGTACACAATGCGCACCTCACGACCCTTATTCCTTGAGGTTGACCATTGTACTGCCAGGTTGGTCGAAACGATTTTCGAACATGTACTTCAGGGAGTTTGCCGAAAACCTTATTCGAAAGGAAGTGCCTGCCCATATTCTGGTCCGGGTTTGCTGGGTTGCTTACAAAGCTAAAGATGAAAATGGCAAACCGGCAATGTTAAATTTACAAAATCATTATAGAAAATGGCTAATGCATAAGATGTCCCACCCAGATAAGCAAAAGGAAAACAAACATTTAAAACCACTCATTGATTCGCTGCACCACCTGGAAACCATATACCCACAAGGAGTACTTCATGACTGTGAAGATAAAGATGAGCAGCATTCATCAATTATATTAGGAAAATCAAAAATTGGTGTAATTAAAGAGAAAAAGCAAAATGATGAATAATTATCTACAAAATCAACCGCCCGTTCATTACCGTTTTAGCAACAACCAGGTATTGACAGAACACCAGCTTAATGCTATCCTGGATCATTTAAACTACCAGGACAAAATTACCCGCACCTCCCTGGTCGGTGTTGGTATTGTTTGCGGATTACATATTAGAATGGAAGGTGCCGGGATCAAATTATCCTCAGGCATTGCCATTACTACTGATGGAGACCTGATTAAAATGGAAGATACTATATTTTCCAATTTTAAGCTTTTTAAGGATGCCAATGTCAAGTATCCACTTTTTCTTTCTGATGATGAAGGGAAAAAACCAATTTCTTTATGGGAGTTAACCGAAAATACAGAAGGATCGGACGTTGAGCCTCTGGGGAAGTTTAAATCAAAGACAAAATTCGGTTTAGAAGAAGCTGCTGCAATTCTTTATCTGGAATCCTATGCCATGGAACCTGAAGATTGTTCGCCGGTAGATTGCGATACACAGGGGGAAATGGTTGTATCCCGACTCCGCGTACTTCTTGTTTCACCAGACGATATTGGGAATTTTTTGAAGGGAGACAACATCCTTAAGATATTTATGGACGGGCAGTTCAATTCGCATATAGATAATTTCACCAGGTTTTACGTACCTCGTGTTATTCATAGACCTGAAAGGAACAGTTTGATCGATTTTATTCGTGATTACGAAGGGGTTTATAAGGAAAAGATGGAAGGTGTGAAGAGATATATCCAAACCTTAGGCAGTTTAGACTTGCTCAACGAAGATTTTAAGGCTTATGAATCAGATATATCAGGATTACCAAATAATATTACTACACAATCCCATAGCGCCCAATACAAGTACGATTTTTTTAAGGATCTGGTGGATACCTGTAATGAAGTTACGGAGCTTATCCAGCAAAATCACCATTTATGCAACCCTGATGCTAATTCTTTTCCAAAACATATTTTATTGGGAAAAATCGATGATTCCTCTGAAGAATGGCGTCACAGTTTTTACCCTTCCCCGGCACTGAACTACCCGACAGAAGCAGGTCAGGTGCAAAAATTGTATAAAAGGCTTTTGCAAATGGTGAAAGCATTTTTTACCGAAGTACAAAAAGAAGTAAAAATAACACCTTCACGTCCCTGGGATCAGGATCTCGGGGAACGTGCCATTCCTTTTTATTATGACTTAAAGGCATCAGAAGTTTATAAAAACTGGCGTTTGCAAAAAAACCACTTTCCCATCCCGAATTATTATTCCAATGAATATCCTTCTGGGTTTAAGCCTTTGGATATTCACCTAAAAGGGCACGATTTTTACCGGATAGAGGGGCATACCGGGCGTCCGATAAAGGATGTACATAAAGAACTTGAGAAAATAAAAACCGAAAAAGGACTTGGTTTTAAAATCACAAAGGTGGCTATTGGGAGACAAGCAGAAGTTGAGGAAAGCAATTTTAACTTTGAGGAGCATCGTGTTTATTTTGACGATTTGCAAGCCATTCTTCAGGCCTGGAATGACGAACAAAAATGTATGGTAGAACAAGTCGCTGATTTCTTTAGCGGGTTTAGTCTTGAAGAAAAAGGGGGGCACCAGAAACGCACCTCCCCAATATTTAAAGGTTCTAAATTTGGACATTTAACCCCCAAGAACAAACTTTACCACGATCAGATAACCAGTAATGTGGTTATCAACTACTTAAAAACAGGAAGACAGAAGGAAAGTACTGCCGAAAAAGATCCGGCGCCAGCCCCAAAATCCAATTTAGGAGATTTTCTTGAGCGCAATGTGAAAACAACGAGCTCGCGAAATGACATAGTCGCTGAAACAAAACGTAGGCTTAATGACCAGATACAAAATTGGCCCCGCCAGCATGTCGAGATCTTGATCGACATTCCTTTGGATATGTTTGGCTCTTTGAAAGAAACTGAGGACTATAAACTAACCAGGATTGAAGATTTTACACCGGAAAATCTCGAGAAATTCATCGTTTCGCTGAAAAAGCAGTGCGACGAATCCCGTCAGGCAATAGATCGTATTCAAAAGCTCTTAAAAAAAGAAAATGAGGAATTGGCCAATAGGCCCTGGGTAGGGGCATACGTGCAGATGTTGCAAAAAGTTCAGTCCTCCTGCTGTTTGGCCGAGAAAATGACAGCGCTATATCAAAGTATTATTGACCGAAAAAAGCGATTGCTGGACCAATTCAAGTTCAATATCTTCATCGAAAAACACCCAGGGGCAGAACACCTTGCAGGCGTGCCAAAAGGAGGAACTTTTGTCCTGCTTTATAAATCTGGCGAGGATTTCGAGAACATTGCTGATGGAACGGTAGTCGGTGACCTTTACCTGCCGTATGTTTGCTGTTCCGATACACCATCGACAAGCTTTGTGTTTTCTGAAAAAGCGGCAGAACTGCGCCTCCCGGTAGACCATGTTTGTATTAAAAAGGGAGATGAGGTGAACGAGATTCTTATGGACGTAACTCCTCTTTCAGGAAAAGTGCGGGCGTTCAGCGGTGAAAAGGAGATGGAAGGCGTGGTGACGCAAAGGGAAACCCGCACTTTCTTCAGCCCTGGAAATGTGCCAGAAACCGAATACGGGAAGCCTATCAGGTTCACCGTAAACGAGCAAATCGTGGATCCAAAAATTTATGTTCACAAGAAGCCAATCCCTAAATTTTCTGTCGGTAAGGAAATTGATTATCAAAAAGAGAACACGATAGCCATTGTTCCTTTTGAAAACCAGACGGAGAACCGGGAAGATTATGAGTTTGAATGGGAATTCGGCACAGGTGAGACATTAACTAATAATGAAAGAAACATCACCCAGATGTTTAATGTTCAACCAGGCGAAAAAATGGAATTCGAGCTGCGCTTAAAAGCTAAAAATGGTTCTTGTAAGGCTGTTTTTACAGATTCAATTATACTTGAAGTGCCTGCTATATCAGTAGATAAACCCGAGTTGGACATCCCTGTAGAATATGTTTGTATGAAGGAAAGGGAAGAAGCTGAAATGATTCCTTTGAGAGTAAAGCCTGAATCAGCTAAAGTAATTGCGTTTTTGGGCGGGAAACAGCTAAAAAATGCAATCGTGGAAAAAAGAAACAAGAGTCTGTTTAATCCTAATGTTATTCCAAAGAACGGATACGAAAAACCTATTAGGTTCAGCGTAAACGACCAACACATGGAACCAACAATTAGGCTGTTTAAAAAACCCATCCCGAAATTTTCTATAGGAGAGAATATTGAATACTTTAAGGATAATACAATTGCCTTAGTCAATTTTGAAAACCTTACGGATAGCCTTAAATATTTATTTGAATGGGACTTTGGGAATGGTAAAACATCATCTTCCAAAAATAAAAATATCTCTCAAGAATTTCCGGTAGAACCAGGCATTGCTCTTGAGCAGAATATTAGCTTAAAGGCTAAAAACGGTCAATGCCATGCGGTGTTTACAGATACTTTGAAATTAAATGTACCGGCACCGACTGAACCTAGTAAAGATTGCAAGCAGTTTGCCCAGGAAGGGATATCTGATTCCGTCAGGGAAATAGTTTCTGTAATGCCAACGGCCAGAAGACAATTCAATACCTTTTTTAGGATTTTAACGGCAGATCTTGACAATGTTTTAGCAGGAAAAAGGGACAAAGAAATTTTTGAGTTTATCCAGAATTATCAAATTAATTTTCAAAGGCAAATTGAGCGGCAAAAAGTCCCTCAGCAACTTACCGGGATGAGGGTTTATTATGAACTTACATTGATTTATTTCTACGTCCACTCTTGCCGAGAGAAAAAAATAGGACAACTTAATCCAGAAAAAATTGATTGGAGGACATCAACAGAGGTTTTTAGAAATAATTATACTAAGGTATTTCTTGAATTGCTGAAATCGAGAAGCTTGTTGCAAAAGTTTGAAACGGTAAATAACTATTTTAAAGAAAGATTTACCGTAAAGTTTCAAACTTCGATGAAGGTGATTTTAGCCGGTTTTAAAAAATATAGCGGATAGAGCCAATGGCAAAAAAAGGAAACCATATCATAGACAAGCTGGTGATAGATCTGAATGTTTCGGGTATAGACCAAACACAGCGTCATGTTTTGGGTAAAAAGCTTAAATCTGAGGTATTGGCCGCTATAAAACATCTCGATAAAAAGATTGGACATGATTTTGACAACAATTTCTACCAATTAGATCGTCTTTTAATTGATTTGGATACACCAACAGATAATCTGCAAAATCTTGATAGGAGGATTGGAGATGTTCTTTTTCAAAAAATTAATTCATTATATGCGGGTGGGGAAACACAGCCTGATAGTATCCAGTTTTCAGAATTGGCACCACAAGAACATATTCAAAATCTTTCCTTGTTTTTTTTGACCCATGGTCATTTTCCCTGGTGGAGCGGTAATAATTATACGTTATCGGACATAGTTCAGTGGCTTCATAAAATGCCTGCCGATTCATGGAGAAAAGAAATTATGCCTGTGTTGAAAGCTAATCAATCAGCGGTTGATCGATTGATACTGCAATTTCCGGAGGTGATTATAAAAGAGTTAATAGCGAAATCCTCCTTCACCCCTGAAGCTTTTTTATTAATTAATGATTTAACGGATTTTTTTAAGCAGGGGAAAGACAGCATTTCGGTCGCCCAAATTAAAAAATTGAAGACCAGTCTATACCAGATTTTATGGAGACAGGTTTTAGCGGAGCAAAGTATAGACCGTCCCAATTTGTCTAAAGCAACTTTAAACGAACTTGTAAACTCGGCTTTAGTTTTACCCGATCAGCTGGAAAAATGGAAAATAGGGCTCCGGAAATCGAAAAAAGCGAAAGCGGGTGAGTGGCTAAAAAAACTTGATTCCCACAAAATAAAAAAGAAAAAAGCTTCGGACGAAGTTGTCAAGGAGGACCTACCGAAAAAAATTGATTCAAATGATTTTGAAGTCCAGCAAGCAGGACTGGTTTTGGTTTATCCTTTTGTTAAGACCTTGTTCGAACGTCTGGAATTGCTAGAAAACTATTTGTTTAAAGATATAGCAGCAAAAGAACGTGCCGTTTGCCTCCTGCATTATTTGGCAACTGGCGAAGAAATTTTTGACGAACCTAAATTAATACTTCCCATGTATTTGTGTGATTGGCCGATTGGTGTTTCGATAGATCGATTCTTACCTATTGACGATCGTGAAAAAAGCGAATGCACTAAAGTATTAGAAAGTGTCATCAAGCAATGGCCGACCTTGAAAAATACTTCGCCGGACGGACTAAGAGAAAATTTCATTAAGCGCGAGGGAAAGCTAAAAAAAGAGGCTTTTGGCTGGTCCTTATATGTGGAAAGCAAAACTCAGGATTTGTTACTGGATAGGATACCCTGGGGTTTTTCAAAAATTAAGTTTAAGTGGATGGAGAGTATGCTAACCGTAAACTGGAACTAACGACAGATGGAATACGAACAATTAATCATACAACTTAGAAAATTTTGCCTGAAGCGGCTAGAGCATTATTTAAGAAAACGAAAGGATGCAGCAGCGATCTCAGATTTCAGCTTAACGGGAAAAATTTCCCATCCTTTATTTCAGCTCATTAAAAAGCATGAAATGACCAAGGAAGAACAGTTGTTGATTGCAATAGCTTTTATCCCGCACCTGGATCCCAATTTTTTTAATGGAATCATTCATGAAGTCCTTCCCGAGGGGGCGGATCTCCCAATTTTTGGTTGCGTAAAGGGAAAAAACCACCGGGGTTTCATTCCCACGGGGGAAACTGCGATTTTCCTTCTGGGTGGAGTTGACATTAAGGAGCGGTTAAGGGTAATTGAGCTATTGAAAAATTCAGAATTAATTAAGCAGGAAGTATTGATAATATCGCCAGTTGAGGCTGGGGAGCCAGATATGAGTGGTAAATTATATTTATCTGCTCCAACAACCGCTTTTTTATTGTCTGGCCGCGAAATCTTACCCGAATTGGGTCCGGAATTTCCTGCACAGAAAATAGACACGGCTGAAGAGTGGGAAAGTCTGGTACTCCCCGAGGAAGTAATGGCCCAAATTGAAGAACTCAAGACATGGATCAACTTCAATAAAACTTTGATGGAAGAGTGGGGTATGCATAAGAAACTGAAACCCGGATACAGAGTATTATTCCATGGACCGTCGGGGACGGGAAAAACACTTACCGCCACACTTCTTGGAAAACATACCGGCCGTCCGGTCTTTAGAATAGATGTTTCTACCATAGTTTCCAAATACATAGGAGAAACTGAAAAAAATCTAGAGAAACTGTTTAAAAAAGCCGAAAACAAAGAATGGATCCTCTTTTTTGATGAAGCGGATGCCCTCTTTGGAAAACGAACTGAAGTGAGTGATTCCCATGATCGGTATGCCAACCAGGAGGTGAGCTACCTTTTACAACGGGTGGAGAATTTTCCTGGATTGGTGATCTTGTCTACAAACTACAAATCCAATATAGACGAGGCTTTTGTAAGGAGGTTCAACAGCGTTATTAAGTTTCCGTTTCCCGACGTAAAAATGAGGGAAAAACTCTGGAAGTCGTCTTTCCCCGAAAAGGCAAAATTCGGTAAACAGGTTGATTTTACCCATATCGCATCCAGCTATAAACTCACAGGTGGGAGCATCATTAACGCGGTACACCAGACATGCCTGAAAACCATCAGCTCAAAAAAGAAAATCATTCCCCTGGAAAATATTTTGCACGGCATACGGCGGGAAGTGGAAAAAGAAGGAAAGGTGTTTAATAAGCATACCGTACTAAATCTTAACCGAAAAATAAAAAAGTAGTATGAAAACAGCTACTCAAACAGCGAAAACAGAAACGGAGCATGTTTCGCTTCCAATGGCACAGCGAAAACAGGATTTCTTTTCCACCAAAAAGAGTCAGACAAAACCTTTTTTCGGCCCGGCATTCATACAAGCCAAACTGGAAATTGGCCAGCCGAACGACCCTTATGAAAGGGAAGCGGACAAGGTAGCCGACCAGGTGATGCGGATGCCGGATACAAGTGTGCAAATGGGTCAGGGAGGGGACACTGTACAGCGGAAGTCCTTGGTCAAGCGCAATACAGCCCAAAATGGAGGAGACCAAACCGTCTCGCCCGAAATTTCCAGCAAAATCTCCTCGACCCGGGGCTCGGGAAACCCGTTGCCAAAAAGCACGCAAAACGAAATGGGTAGCAAAATAGGCGCAGACTTCAGCGGCGTGAAAATCCATACCGACAATAATGCCGTCCAGCTCAGTCAGGATTTGGGTGCAAAAGCCTTTACCGTTGGGAATGATGTTTATTTTAATCAGGGGCAGTATAATCCGAATTCAGGGGAAGGGAAGAGGTTGATGGCACATGAGCTGGTACATACGGTGCAGCAGGGGGAGGGGATTCGAAAATCACCTAATGTAATGATAGGAGGAGGGATGGACAGTGGAAATCAAACTGAATTTAATTCAAGATTTAATTCCGCACAACAATTAACTAGGATATCATATGCAACTTTAAGAAGAAAAGCAATACAAATTGCTCAGGCTTATGAAGAAGCGTGGAATAATCTAAATACTGTCATAAATAAACAAACAGTTCTCAGTCAATTAGGAACTCAATTGGTTTTATCTGCATTTAATTTGGCTTCGGCCGGGATTGGTAAAGCTTTAGCTTCAATAGTAAATAATGCCATTCAAAATAAATTAGTTTTTGAGCTTTTATGGGATGTATTGGATAGTACTTTGGAAGGTTCGATTGAGGATAGTTTGAGTTTAAATCTTGATCCAATTAGTTCAGACCCAACCTCATTTAGGGATGATCTCAATGTGAGAATTTTGAGGGAAGAAGAGGGAATTGAAAGCCTATTGTTTAATTTAAATGAAGATTCCATAAATAGAGACTATTGGAGAAGAGACCCTCTTTCAATGGTTGAAAATGCAATAAGAATAAATGGTTTACAAATTGAAGAAATTGAAGTAAGTCAAGAGCGTCTTGCTTTAAAATATGAAAGAAACTTATGGATTGAGTGGCTAATTAAAAATGCAATTTTACAGCCTGCTCATGGGGTTGATGATCCTGATATCTCATATCAAGCTACGCTTCATCGTAGAGAAAGATCAATGTTTTATATACCTAATTCCGGTTCAGTTTTTCCACATTTGCTTAATGATTTAGGCCCAGAAAACTTTTCATTTGAAGAAATAAAAGCTATTGTTTTTGGTTGGCCTATTCCGTTGTCCTCAACAGAAAATCATCAACACCAAAGAGAAGCAATGCCAAATGAGCCTTTGTGATTATGAAATAATTTAAATGTTTCAACCAAATAATAACCAACCCATGAAAAAAAGAATCAAAACCGTACAGCAGCTTTTAAAGGAAAAAGGCTTGTATAACGGTGCCCTCGATGGAATTATCGGACCAAAAACAATGGCGGGACTATCAAAAGTTAAAGAAGTGGACAGCAGCTTACCCAAAACCAGGCAAATCACCATGTTTATTCAGATTTCAGCGAATGAGCGTGATATTGACGCCGGGCCCGTCGATGGTTTATGGGGGCAGCAAACAAACGCCGCCTATGAAATGCTGATTTATTACCTCGAACACGGGACATTACCCCCCAGTTGGAGACCCGAGGAACGGGAAATAAGTAACCCCAATGATTGGCCTGTGCAAAACTCTCCTGAATTTCATGAATTTTACGGGGAACGATGTTCACAGTTAATTACTATAGACCTGCCTTATACGATGAAGTTATGTTGGGATTTACGTACCAGAACCCGTCGTACCAGATGCCATGCAAAGGTGGCGGATAGTCTTAGCAGAATACTTTATAAAGTGAAGGATATTTATGGAGAAGAAGAGATCGACAGGCTTCATTTAAACCACTATGGCGGATGCCATAATGAACGCAAGATGAGAAACGGCAATCTGTGGTCCATGCATTCCTGGGGAATTGCACTAGACTTCGATACCAGAAGAAACCAATTGAGCTGGGGACGGGACAGGGCCGCTTTAGCCCATCCCGATTATGAGGATTGGTGGAAATGCTGGGAAGAGGAAGGATGGGTAAGCCTTGGCCGAGCCAGAAATTTTGACTGGATGCATGTGCAGGCGGCAAGGTTGACACCCGGACAATAAGGCATAGTTCCCTTTGCAGAATAGGATTCATTTTATTCGGGGAAAATAGAGGATAAAATTCTACTACTTTAATAATAATTGGATGAGATTAGAAGCTGATAAACCTTTAAAGTAGGTCTCGTCTGGTTGTTTGATTAATTTGGTCTCAACTGGGTAGGTTTATAAAAATGTACAATTAAAAAATAATGTAAAAAACTGATAATGAGAAGTTATGGAGATTTAAAAAAGAATATTTTGTAACTTAAGCAGGGTAATGAAGACTCTAAAAACTATATGCTATGCCGGTCTCATCATTGCTTTCAGCCATCAGGAAGCCTAGACTTTCCAATTTTAACCAAAGCCGGAAGTACAGTTCTTTTAAAAAATGATTTTGATGAATTTATTATAAGAGTAATTTATAACGAAGAGCCTCTTAAAACCATTAGTTCTAACAGCATTCCCGGAAATATCTTATTAGATAGTATCTACAAAACAGACCCACTCAATCTGGGTACGGTAACAGATCTGGATGTGATGGGGGAGGAGTACAAATTGTTTGCAAGGAGGTACCAGTATAAGAAAAATGTTGATATCCAAATGATTGGATTGATTGAAGGAGAGCATTATAAGAAACTTACACGGGAGCTGGACCCTTGGATAATTGCGCTGCTCACCACTTTTCTCCTGGTATGTCTTTTTGGAATGCCATTTCTTAAAATGCTGTTTATTGCTGAAGATGAAAGTTTGGCAATAACAGATATTATTATTGCTGGGTTTGCGGTTTTAATAGGCTCTCCTTTAATCCTCGCAGTATTTTTATCAATGATGAGCTATCTTCAGGATTACTACGTCAATATTCCAAAACAGCTCAACAATATAGAGAGTCAAATTATCCTGAGCGCTATAACTGATATACTTGGTGAATCAGATCTAATAAAAGATTTTGAAACGCTTATTCGGTCTTTGGGTATTGGAGTATTAATACCCCGTGATAAGTTCCGTTTTAGCTAAAAGTGGACAAAAGTAATTTAAATTATAATGGTATGAGAACAGTAAATATCCTTCTTGTTATAACCGTCTTAAGTTTCAGCACGCTCAATACTTCCTGTGTGAGTACACGTGTGGAAGCAAGTCCTTATCAGGATACTTTTGAAAATCTGGAATGTCAATCGCAGTCCAGCTGGAGTTACTGGTGGGGCCTTAAGCAGAAACGAGTTGATGTAAATCCCGGAACAGAGGGAGTTATCTGCCCCTGTGCCGAAAGCTCCTTATCCTGGGTGGTTGTGAAATCATCCTTGACAGATTTCCTATTCAGCCTGGCCACAGTAGGAATTGTAAACCATAGGACCGTCACATATGGCTGCTCCAGACCTTCTAACGGGGAAGTTGATCTTGATAATTAAAAACCAATGCTATGTTACCAAAAGGCATCGTTTCCTTACCTATTGAAAAATGGACGAATAAGCACCAGAATTTCACACACCCTCTTGTGAAAAATGCATCATTTAAGCTCTACAACCCGCCCGGGGAGAACCACAGGGAACGCTATTTGGGTACCACCAGGAATTTCCAGTGGTTAATAAAGCATGCTGAGGAGAACAACTTAAAGCTTCGTGCAATGGGAAGTGGCTGGTCATTCTCAAAAGTGGGTGTTACCCAAGGCGGGATAGTTGATACAGCCGCTCTTAATTTTTCTTTCCCACTTAAAGAAAGGTATGTGAATTCTCAATATACAGGTGCTATAGATGACTTATATTTTCTCCAATGTGGTACAATAATTCATGAAACGACCAGAAGGCTGGCGGCTAAAATGCCTCCCAGGTCTATTAAAGCTTCAGGAGCCAGCAATGGACAAACCATAGCAGGAGCTTTTTCTACAGGTACACATGGAGCGGCCATTAGGGAAGGAGCTGTACAGGATACGGTAGTAGGACTGCATATAATTACAGGAGCTGACCGGCATGTATGGCTTGAAAGAGCTTCTTATCCTGTTGCTTCAAGGGAGTTTGTTGAGTGGCTGGGAGCCGAATTTATACGGGATGATGCTATTTTTAATTCGGCCCTGGTAAGTTTTGGCAGCTTTGGATTTATTCACGGGGTAATGATAGAAACTGAACCTATTTTTTTACTTGAAGAGCATAAAATAGCAAATATTCCCTACGGCAATTCGTTAAAAAAGGCGATGCGTGATCTTGACTTTTCCGATTTGCCTATTGAAGATTTTACAACAAGCAGGGAATTATATCATTTTGAAGTGCTATTCAACTTGCACGATTTTAAACCTGATAATGCAAGTAAAGGAGCATATATCAAATGTATTTATAAAAAGCCCTATATATTGCCTTACCAGAGGCCCAAACGCAGCAATGACTTTACATATGGAGACGATTTACTGGGAATAATATCTACCCTACTTGATAGATTGGGTTCAGGTTCCCGCCTTTTAATTCCTGTTATGGTTAATACCTTATTTAAAATGGCCTTTAGCCCGGAACCTCCCAAAACAGCAACTTTGGGAGACTTATTTGATTACACCAAATTCAGGGGGGAAATTGCCAGTGCTGCTATTGGGATTGATAGTAAAGACTCCCCTGAAGTAGTTGAAGTTATTATTGAAGTAAATAGGAAGCATCCTTTTCCCGGAGGCCTTGCATTACGTTACGTAAAAGGCACAAAAGCAAAATTGGGATTTACAAAATTTCCCATCACTTGTGTACTGGAGATGGACGGAGTAGATGGAGAAAGCGCCAAGGTCTTTTTTACAGCAGTATGGGCTAAACTGGAGGAGTTAAATATTGCCTATACTTTACATTGGGGTAAGATCAATTTTATCCTCAACAAAGAAAGAGTTCTCACTATGTATGGTAAAGAAGCTATGGATACTTGGATTTCGAGCCGGAATATGCTTCTTTCTGCTCCTGCTTTAGAGATTTTTGATAGTGAATTTATAGCAAAATGTGGTTTGAATAAAATACAGAATTTGTAGGATTAACTGAAAGCCATCTAATAACTTTGAGGATTAGTAATTCCAGGAAATTCCTAACCTCGCAGCCCGCTCTGCCATTTCATCTTCCCAAGCACCTCCCCAGGAACTTCGTTGTCTCCCTGCATTATTTATCGGTTGATTTGCACCCGCCAGATTACTCATGCTGATACCAGCTAAATGAGTTAAAATAGCATTCCAGTCAATACTTGAAATCCTTTCTGTAAGGATTTGATCCAGCGAAATGATTTCTTCACGCTCCATGTTTTGCAGCAGAAATTGCAGGTATGGATTTAAGTCCATATTAATAAGCAATACTCCAAACTTCGTATAGTAGATATGGTTAATTTGCTGCAGGGCAGAGAAACAAAGGTAACTGTCATCTACCCAACCAACCGGTCCCAGACTGTCATCCCGGATATCATCTATTTCAAAATAGTAGGAAGTAACATAATCCAGTACCGGAAGAAAATGCCGCAATAAACCTTCCTGTTGTGCAAATACACAGGCTTGATTTAACAGGTTGAGGCCATCTGCAGTTACATTTATAATGTTCTGGATGAGCTCTGTTTTCTCGATATCTGTTAAGTGTGGGTGCTTTTCCCTTAGATAACTAATTGAAGCAGCCGCTGTATATTCTTTTTCGATGGTTCTGTGAAAATTCATTCGCAGATTTTCAAGACCTGAATATTGGAATGGCTGCTGAACAGAAGCAGGTATCGAATAGTTAAATAAACCTTCTCCTGTATCATTATCCTTTTTAGAAAAATAAGCATCCAGTTTTGGCTTTAAGACCCTAAAGGCTTCGGGATCTGATTTTTCAAGCTTATACAGTCCGGAAATGAATTGATCGGTAAGTTCCTTGTTACCGGAATTCTTTAGCACTTCCACCTCGTTCATGATTCTGTTAATCCATGAACTGCGGTCTGCGCCCTTGTCTCTAACATTCCTGTAGTTGATTAGATATTTATTATATCCCTGCATCCTTCTAAGAATCTCATTCTTTTCTGCAAAACTATCTTTAACTTCTTTGGGTAATCTTTTGTTTTCAAAAGCCTGCAGCGAGGAATATAATTCCATGATACCGGTATGATGGTTGCGAAATTCTATCCATAAAAGATTTTGACCCGTAAGTTCTCGCAGTTGTTCTCCAAGGGCTTTTGAGGTATCCCCTTGCTCATCAAATTGGAAATAGCAAGGAATTACTGATACCCCGTATTCTACAGCCCATTTAATTTCCTGTTGTACATTTTCGCTTTTAAGAGCATTGTCTGTCCATACAAGGATAAGAAAATCAGATTTTTTAATCTTGTTCCTCAGTTCCGTATCAATATCCACCCCCGGATTCATATTTTCAAAATCTATCCAGACGTGGGCGCAATTAAGCTCCCTTAATCCGTCTGCAATAATCATGGTTTCTCTCTTGTCTTTCCAGGAATGACTTATTAAAACCTTCGGAAGCAATTCTGATAGAGGCATAAGAAATTTATTAAAAAAGGTCTTTCTAAAATTACTTAAAAATATTGATTTTCAGATATTTATACTTCAGGTTTTTGCTGAAGGATACTGAGAAATTCTTCTCAAAATAAGTAAGATGATTTTTAGGAAAAGCCTTCAGAATAGAGCATAATTTCTAATGGATTTCAGCTTTAGAGGAAATTTTTAGAGCTGCTTTGGATTATTCAGGGGTATGGTATTTCCGGATGATGCATTTTATTAATTTAAAGCTTTCAGTAAATATTACAAGAGGGTCTTGTAATTGCCCCCGGGCTATCCTAATATATAATTGGTTGATTTAATTGATTTACAAATCATTACAGCATCTTTTTTTTTAATAAAAATTAAAGGAAATACTTAACAGGTATTAATAATGCATTTGTTTTTTATATATTTATTATAAGAAAATCTTTTTCAAGGTTTACTTTCCTGATCCCTAACATTCCTCCCCCGGAATGAGAAATGATAATTATTATCACAATTACAGGCAGATCCCCATCTTAAGTTATAGAAACAAATATCACAACTAAAACTTAGCCTCATTCCTATGGGATAAAAAATTTATTTTCAGTAAAGAATTAAAATATTGAAGAACTTCTCCTGAAGCAAATTTTAAAATACAATCGCATGAAAGAGTTAAACAGTACAGACGACGTCCTTAAGATACTAGATGATATCATCCAGATTTCTGAACGATCAAATGATCCCCGGGGGTATTTTGCTGTAATCTATAGGAGAGTAACCTGGAAGGTAAAAGAAGGGATTGAAACAGGGTATTTTGATGATGCTGCAAGGATGGAGAAACTGGATATAATTTTTGCCAAAAGATATTTTGATGCCTATTATGAATATGAAGCTAATGGCCATGCCACTGCTTCCTGGGAATTAGCTTTTTTATATTCCCGTAAGTATTGGCCTGTAATTCTTCAGCATTTGCTTATTGGTATGAATGCCCACATTAATCTTGACCTCGGAATTGCTGCTGCAGAGGTTTCTAAAAAAAAGAATATTGAAGAGTTAAGGGATGATTTTTACAGAATCAATTACATCCTGGCGAGTTTGGTAGATGAGGTGCAGGATAACATCTCAACCATCTGGAAACCTTTACGCCCGTTACTTAAAAAGACAGGGAAATATGATAACATGGTGGTGGACTTTAGTATGGAAATAGCCAGAGATGGTGCCTGGAGATTTGCGAAGAAACTGGCCGGTAAAAAAGAATCTGAAAAAGACGAATGTATTGCCTTACGTGACCAGACAATTGCAGAAAAAGCAAATTTGATCACTAATCCCGGAATGTTTGGTAACATTTTACTTGGTTTAGTCAGGCTGGGTGAGAAGGGGTCTGTTTCATCCAAGTTGAAAAAATTAAAATATGTAAGTGAAGAAAGGCCTGTAGACCAAAATGTCCTATCCCCCTAATCCAGATGCGTTTAATTTTTAGAGTTTAACTGCCGTATTCACAGTTAGTTAATTAAAATATTAGGTTATGTAAACTATCAATCATTTTTTCTATGGAACCAATTAGCAAACTGATTGTTTATGGCACAAAGTTGCCTACGGAAGAGACCGATCTGGATATTTATGAATTGGAGATAGGTAACAGGGACGTTACCAGTACTCATGAAATCGATTTAAGAGGAAATCACAAACTTCTGGAGCTGGTACTTGGTGATGAAGAGGAAACTACGTGGTTTTGTGATGCTTCTACTTTGCACGAAGTTTTTCCGGAACTGGACCCTGCTTTAAGGGCTTCCGGTACCCGGGAGGATAGGGAGGAGGTCTTCGTGATGCCTGCTACCATAGAAGCCCCGGCAACAGAAAGGGGTATTATTGGGAAAATCGCGGTAAAACTTCTTAAAGTTTTTGCCCGGAAGCAGATTGACGAGGGCGTGGAGAGCCTGGCCAGGAAATTGGAGGATAAGCATTTGATGTACGGTGTTTCAGAGGATAATAAATTTCTAAAAAAGGATTATCTCGCTAAAGGTGCTGCTTTGTTTTCACTCAATGAAAAATTTCAAATTCAGGATTTTCAGCAAAAAGATGTTAAAAAACCTTTCCTTCTTTTCATCCACGGAACGAATTCAAATACTCTTGGAGCCTTTTCAAAGCTGCAGAATTCGGCAACATGGGAGACAATACAGCAGGTTTATGGCTCGAATGTCATTACTTTTCAGCACAGAACACTTACTGAAAGTCCGCTGGAAAATGCGGTTAAACTGGCAGAAATGCTTCCTGATAATGCAGTAGTCCATTTAATAACCCATTCCAGGGGTGGTCTAATTGGAGATGTTTTATGTAAATACAGTTCAAATGGAAAGGCATCTTCAGGTTTTGCAAATCATCATATAGACCTGTTGGAAAGAGAAGGGGACAGGAAACGGGATATTCGCAATATTGAAGCTCTAAATAAAATTTATCTGGAGAAGAAAATAAGGGTTGCCAAATACATTCGGGTGGCCTGTCCGGCGGCGGGAACCCAACTCGCTTCCAAACGGTTGGATCACATATTGAACGTTTTCTTCAACCTTACCGGTGGGATTGTAGGTAGTATTTTGAAGGAGTTGATCTCCACCGCATTAAATAAAAAACATGATGCAGAGGTTTTACCGGGTCTTGAGGCTATGAACCCCGGTTCTGTATTTTTAAAAGTACTTAATGACCCCCTGGAAGAAACTGCTATTGATGGCAAAAACCTGGTAGTGATCTCGGGCAATGGGAAGGTCAGTTTATCCGGTCATGGATTGCTTGTAATTCTTGGCAAGTTATTTTACTGGAAGCGGAATGACCTCGTGGTGAATACAGATTCCATGTATTTAGGGGTAAGACGAAAAAATCATATTCAATACTTTTTCGCCCAGGGTACGGAGGTTAATCACGTAAAGTATTTTAACAATTCTCAAACTACTGAAGCTATAAATCTCGCCTTAAAAGCTGCAGAGGGAGAAATGATCCCCGGATTTAAAGCAATTCCTCAGTACGAAATCCCCGGGACAGACCGTGCTCTGGTTGACCACGGGGAACTGCATCCCGATTCTTTTCCGCCGGAGGGGAACAAACCTATTGTTATTCTGCTTCCAGGGATCATGGGTTCTAACCTTACACGGGAAGGAAAAGAGATATGGCTTCACTATGGGCGTATTCTTACAGGAGGGCTCATGAATTTAAGAATTTCCAATGTGGACAGTATTTATGCAGATTCTGTAGTGAGAACCTCCTACTATAAAATGTATAAGTGGTTGAAAAGGAAATACGATGTGGTGGTACATCCTTTTGACTGGCGAAAACCGCTTCCAGAAAGTGCCAATGAGCTAAATGATAAGATCAAAATCCTTTTAAAGTTGAGGCAGCCAATTAAAATTATTGGTCATTCCATGGGCGGGGTTTTGGTTCGGGACTTTATAGTGTACCACAATAAAACCTGGGAGGCGCTTAATGCTTCCAGAGATTTCAGGATGATCTTTTTAGGTTCTCCATTGGGCGGGTCCCACAGGATACTTGGGGTTTTATTCGGGAAAGATGCCATTATAAACAAACTTAGCAAACTGGACCTTTTCAATACTAAAAGGGGCTTGATTAAAATGTTCTGTAAATTTCCGGGGATTTTAAGCCTTCTGCCTCTTACAACAGGACCTAAGGATGATTTTGCTAAGGTAGAGACATGGGAAAAGATGCGGGAATATTTTGGCGATAAAAAATGGCCTCTCCCATCAATTGAGGATCTCGAGGCTTTCCGGATCTACCGTGATAAAGTCCTTAACAGTAAAGAGAATATAGATTATTCCAATATGGTTTATGTAGCTGGAAAGGACAAAATGACCCCCTGTGATTATTACCTGGAAGAAAGCAATCCTGGGAAACAATTGTATATTCTCTTTACAGGTGAGGGAGACCAGAGTGTGACCTGGAAACTAGGTATTCCTAAAGAAATGGCTGCAGAATCTGTTTATTACACCAATGTTACTCACGGAGTTCTCGCTAGTGAGCCAGATATTTTTAACGGAATCGAAGAGATCCTTTCCACCGGAAAAACCCGGCTACTTTTAAATTCAAAACCAATTCTAAGGGGTGAAGAAAAAATATTCAGGGGCGAGCCCGAAATAGATTTTGATCTGTCTCCGGAAGGACTGGAAAAAACCATACTTGGAATAGGAGAAGTGAGAAATCCCGTAAGCACCAGGATCCCGGTTTCGGTTAGTGTGAGCAACGGCGATCTTCGCTACGCTTCTTATCCGGTCCTTGCCGGCCATTTTGCACAGGACGGGATCCTTTATGCCGAAAAGACTATAGACACTTATCTCCACGGCAGCCTCACTTCTAGGCATCGTCTGGGGCTTTATCCCGGAGAAATTGGCACCAACGCTTTTTTCGATAAAATGGATAAGAACGATTTTCATGGTGCAATTATCGTAGGACTTGGGGAGGCAGACCATCTAACATCATTCCAGCTCACCCGGACGGTGGAACAGGGGGTGCTAAAATACCTGTTAACAATTAAGGGTAAACCGGCTCCAAAAAAAGGCATAGGAATTTCAGCATTGATTATTGGTTGTGGCTATGGGGGGTTATCTATCGAGAATTCCATAAAAGCAATTATTGACGGGGTAAACCGTGCCAACGAAAAACTTACAGTATTATTTAAAGAAGATTTTAAGACTATCCAGAAAATTGAATTTATTGAGCTTCATGCGAACCGGGCATTAAATGCGATGTATGCGCTGAACAAAATAGTCGTTAGTGAGAGTACAGCCTACAATATTATTATTGGCCAAAAGAGAATAAGGAAGTTATTGGGAATAAGGAAAATGATCCCGCTGGACAGTTCTGAAGGTTGGTGGAACAGGATTACCATTAAATACAGGCCGGAAAATACCCTTACAAAAGAACCTGCAAGTATGGTCTTTGGTGCTTCCACGGCAGATTCCCGGGAAGAGGAAAATCAGTTGTACAGCAGCACATCAATGGTAGATCTTTTTATTTCCCAGATTTCCACACAAAATCAATGGTCTGCCTGTACTGCAAAAACCCTTTTTGAATTATTAATACCCAATGCTCTAAAGGAAACCTTGAAAAGGAAAGGTAACTTTTCCCTTATCCTGGACAGTAAAACAGCGTCTTATCCCTGGGAACTACTTCAAGATGATACCATCACTGCCAAACCTATCTGTATAAATGCGGGTATGATAAGGCAACTATCTACCAGAGATTACAGGACAAATATTAGAAGAGTAGCAGAAAAAGGAGCCCTGGTCGTTGCAGACCCTGTTTTGAGCGACTACATTGGCCAGTTACCGGGTGCAAGAAAAGAAGGGCAGGTAGTGAAAGATACTCTTCAAAGTGCAGGTTATCCTGTGAAAGATCTTATACATACCCAGGCTTCCGGAATAATCACTGAACTTTTTTGCCGGGATTATACGATTATCCATCTGGCAGGACATGGGATCTTTGATCCTGAATCCCCCCGTAAATCAGGAATGGTGATAGGGAAGGAAGTGTTCCTAAGTGTCTTTGAAATTCAGCAGATGCCCGTAGTACCCGAGCTGGTTTTTGTGAATTGCTGCCATCTTGGCTACAGCAGTTCCGCAGATGAGAAATTCTACCAGGACCGTTTCAGGCTTGCTGCAAATTTAGGAACAGAACTTATTAGAATAGGAGTAAAGGCAGTAATTGCTGCTGGATGGGCGGTTGATGATGAGGCGGCTTATGACTTCGCGAGGGTCTTTTATTCCGCTATGTTCACCGGAGATAATTTTGGCGAAGCGGTAAAGAAGGCACGGAGCTATATTTATGAAAATCACCCCGGCAACAATACCTGGGGTGCATATCAATGTTACGGGGAACCCTTTTTTAAATTAAAAAGCGATTCTGAAATAAATGTCAGCCGGTCTCCAAGCTACATTGTTCCTGAAGAAGCGGAAATCGATCTTGAAAATCTGCTCAATCAATTACAAATGGGAATTAAAATAAATGAAAATCCTCTTGAAGAACTTTCTCTCATTATTAATGCAGTAGACCGGGATGTATTTAAAACTGCTGAAATTCTTGAAAAGCAGGCCCTGATATATCAGGAGCTGGGGCTGTACCCCGAGGCCATAGAGATCTTTGAGAACCTGCTATGTGAAGAAAAGGCCGATTTCTCCTTTTCCTGTATGGAAAAGTACTGCAACATAAGGGCAAAGCTCTATGTGAAGGAAATAATTGGCGACCCAAACAGCAGTTCTAAAGATAAAATAGAAGCATATAATAAGATTGAAAGTGTAATAAAGGATCTTAATGTTTTGCTTTCTACCGGTGCTACAGCAGAAAGACTGAACATTCTAGGTAGTTCCTATAAAAGGTTATCCATGCTCGCGCCAAATAAAGCAAAGCGGGTGAAGGCCTATAAAATGGCCATAGCCTGTTATGAGGAAGCATATACGCATCCAAAAAATTCTAATAGAACTTACTCTTTATCCAATGCCATAGAGCTTGGAGTGCTGCTGGACTTATCAGATAAAATTAAAGCCGGGGAGGGATTTGAGGCTGAAGGGAAAAGTTATAAGATCAGGACGGCATCCCGGGCACGTAAAGAATTGGAAAAGCGAAGACAGGAATTGAAACCGGATTATGATGATGAATTGGATTACTGGGATATAGTAGCCAACCTGAATATTGATTTTTGTCTGTTACTCATCACTGAGCAAAAAAATATTGAAGGGAAGTGGAAGGAAATGGAGGATAGTTATAACCACATATGGAAAAAAGCTGGTTCTCCCGGTAAAAAAGCTGCCGAGCTGGAGCATTTGCAGTTTGTCACTTACGCCCTACGTATGGCTGCCGGCACGGGAGATACTACCACGCCCCCCTCAAAGGGAATCTTTGATATTACCCATTCAGATCTTGTGGAGCAAATAAATGAACTCAAAATAGCATTGAATGCTGTTAGAAAGAAAGGAGAAAGGTTAAAATGAGAGTCATAACATCATAGCTGAGGTCTATCTGTCCCGTTGGCCTTTTTAAAAAGGACTGGAATCTAAAATCTGAAAATTCTATGCTAGCAAATAAGACTTATAGCTTCATAATTACAGCCGAACTCCAAAAGATGGTTTCTATCTATAAATAAGATTAAAACGGGGGTAAGGAGACTGGAAGGGTATGATAATTGTGGTAAAAAGAATATTTAACTTACTATGACAATTATTAGGTATTGGCGTACTCTTGTTCTCACTTTAATCGGTATCTGTTACATAATGGTATCCCTTTGTCTATTCATTACCAATTTCTTGTACTATGGGTATTTCATTTTTGGAGGGATATTCTTAGTACTCTTATTTTTTTTAATCGAGTTTATCTGTGATTTTTTATTAAAAGAAAATAGAGAAATGTAATAACATTGTTAAAGCTACTAAGGGGTTTAAAGAAAATTTTAATAAACATTAATCTCCTTTATTTTAGTTGAATAATAGGAGTTTTAAATAGATTGAATAACTATTTTAAATTAAACATTAATTATGGGGAGACCTTCTACAAAAACCAAAGATCTGAGAGATGGATATTATATTGAAGTCCGGAATAAAAACCAAAGAACGGGTATCAAAATTCGAAGAGATACCAAAAAGCAACTACTTCAAGCTATTGACGAATATAAAGAAAGTAAAGAGGTTATTATTTTAGGTAAATCTGAGAATGGGAAAATGAAGGATATTCCAGATATTAAAACCGACTCATAGCTTTTAGAACCTACAGGAAATTTGGCACAATAAGTTAGCGAATAGACTGCTAATTATCATTTTATAAGTTCCACAGAAAACCCTTAATGATAGAAAAAATTTGAACTTTTTTGGCAAATAAATAAAACTTCCTTTAATCGCAATCTTTTTACGAGAGCAGCCTTTTCTGATTTTTATAAGGTAATTACGGCTATTGCAAATATGCTTTTCGCTACCATTTTCACTATGAGGGTGTATCATCACCACTTTCATTATCATTTGTTTTTAAAATTGCCCTAATCCTATCAATATGAGCCTGGGACATTTTTGCCCTTTCAAGAGCTGATTTAGAGCCAACACCTTTTTTCTCTTGTGCCATTGTAGTTAGCAAATTTTTACGTTCCTCGAACATCCGCAGTGCAATCCATATAGTTTCTTCAATCTTGTTTGTTTGTTCGGCTAAAAGTGACGCTGCCGTATAGGCGTGCCCGGTGTGGCAACGGAATCGCAGGCTATTATCTTCTTCTACCTGCCATAAAACACCACCACAACCCGGACAATTAAAGGGAACCTGATCCCCCACGGTATTTACTGAAGACAAATCGCTCAAAACACGAGCAGCAATTTTGGCTTCTATTAAAACATCTTTAGGAACTGGTTTACTTTTTCACAATTTCTTTGGAATAAGTTCATAAAGCAAGGATCCCATTTCAGATATAGGTAAGCTATAATCTATTTTTACATTAGTCTTGGCATTTCTTGGCATAGATATATGAATAATAATTTTTTATTACATTTCATTAATTTACATTAGTCTAAATTCAATGGCTATTTATCTATTTGAACCATGTTTAAAAGACTTGTCCCTTTCTTATTCCTAATAAATTTCCCTTTTATATCTTTTTCGCAGGAGAGAATTCTTGAAGAATTGCAAGAAGAGATAGAACGAGCTTCTTTATACGATATGCAAAAGCTTGAGCATATAGATAACTTAAGGGACTCCCTTGCCCAGGTTGAACCAGAAGATGCAAAATTAAGATATGAGCTAAACCGGAAATTATTTGAAGAATACCAGGTCTTTAAAAGGGATTCTGCATTCTCCTATGGAATTAAGTCTAGAGAACTTGCCAGGAAATTGGGAGATACGGCTCTTACTGTAAATGCAGTATTGAGTCTTGCTGATATTAGTGTTTCTTCGGGTATGTATAAGGAAGCTCTGGAGTTTATGGAAATCATTGACCCCAAGGATATTCCTCCACATATGCGGTCTCTATATTATGGGCTCTTAGGGCGCTGTTATGGGGAAATGGCTGAGTATAGTAACCTTCCTTATTTCTCTTCGGAATACAGAGTCCTTGCTTCCGAGTATCGTGAAACGGCTCTCCAGCTCACAGATGAGGGGACCTTCTTCAATTCCTTCCTAAAAGGCTTTATGAGTTTTCAGGATGGAGATAACTCAACAGCCTTGAATATTTTTAATAAGCTTTTACAAAATGAATTCAATCTTCGGGAGTCGGCGCTGGTTCATTATATGCTCGGTAATATATATATGGAGCAGAATCAGAATGAAATAGCGATCACACATTTAGCCAAATCGGCCATTTTGGATATTAAAACTTCCACTAAAGAAAATCTTTCAATGCTCCGTCTTGCTGAATTGATGTTTAAAAGAGATGATATAAGAAATGCTTCAATATTTATCAAAAAAGCCAACGCAGATGCAAAGTTTTATGGCGCTCAGCAGCGTAAAATAAGTGTAGGTGCCATCCTCCCTCTAATAGAAGAAAAAATCGTTCAAAGAATAGAAAGGCAAAGGGAACGTTTGTACTGGCAGAATATTTTTATGGGCTTACTGCTTGTTTTTGTGATGGGGCTTGCCCTGGTTATCTATTCTCAGGTCAACAAGCTTAAAAAAGCGAAGAAGGTCATTACCGTAGCGCATGAAAATCTGCAGGAAACTAATGAGAAGATTATTGCGGTTAATGATAAGGTTAGGTCTACCAACGCCGAACTGGTTAAGGTGAACAACCAGTTGTTGGAGGCAAATAAGATTAAGGAAGAATATATTGGTTTTTTCTTCACCCAGGATGCTGATATTTTTGAAAAGTTCAGAAGCTTTAAGTTAGCAGTAGAAAAAAGCCTACAGAGTAAAAATTATGAAAAGGCCAAATATCTCGTTTCCAATTACGACCTGAAAAAAGAAAAGCAGAAGTTACTAAGGAATTTTGATGAGGCATTTATCAAACTCTTTCCGAACTTTATTGAGGAATTTAATTCCCTTATAAAACCTGAGGAAAAAATTGAGGTCAAAAAAGACCAGATTCTGAATAAGGAATTACGAATATTTGCATTAATACGTCTCGGGATAAGTCATAATGAAATTATTGCTCAGATTTTAGGGTATTCTGTCAACTCAATTTATGCATATAAAACAAAAATCCGAAAGAAGTCCTTGGTGAATACTAAAGATTTTGATGAAAAACTTCTCAATAATACTACATTGAAGCTATAATTCAGGGTTTTTCAATGTTATTTTCTATATATTTTAATCGGCCTTAAATCATTTATTATGTTTAAAATCAGCATAATAGAAAAAATATTTAACATATTTTTTCTATATAAAATTCTAAACTTGTGAATTGAGGACTTAAATTTTGCAAGTTTGAAATGTTGAAATCTTAACAGGTTTCAATACTATTTTAACCTTGATATTAAATTTCAAACAATGCAAAATCATCAAAAAATTAGTTCTCTACGTAGATTAGGAGCAGGTTTGTTTCTGGTCCTTTTTTTCGGAGTCCAATTATTAGCTTTAGCTCAGGATGGTAATTCCCAAATAACCGTGACCGGTGTAGTTTTGGATGAAAAGGGTATCCCTTTGCCAGGAGCAACCATTTTAGAGGTGGGAACCAGTAATGGAGTAGTAACCGATTTCGACGGCAATTTCCAGATAGAGGCTTCTTCAAATTCTCAGATCTCAATCAGTTTTATTGGTTTTAAAACTACAACGATTGCGGCTACTGAAGCCCCGGTAGAGGTCTCTTTAGAGCCTGATGCCGCAGCGCTTGACGAAGTCGTTGTTATTGGTTATGGAGAAACGACCAAACGTGACCTAACCGGTTCTGTAGCTTCTGTAGATATGGAAGATATAGAATCGCAACCTACTTCCAATATTGGAGATGCAATACAGGGTAAAGCAGCAGGAGTTCAGGTAACTACTTCTGGTGCTCCAGGAGCAAATCCCACAATAAGAATCAGGGGTACAGGAACCATTGGTAACAATGATCCCTTAATAGTTGTTGATGGGGTACCACTAAATGGAGGGCTTAACCAGGTCAACATGCAGGATGTAGCATCTTTCCAGGTTCTAAAGGATGCATCGGCTACTGCCATATACGGTTCACGAGGAGCTAACGGAGTTATAATTATAACTACCAAAAAAGGAGAGAAAGGCAAGGGCCAGTTAAACATTGAAGCATTCTCAGGATTCCAGGAATCCACCAATATGATTGATGTTTTAAATGCGGAGCAATTTGCTTCATTTAATAATGAAATGCTTCAAAATGCAGGTTACGAGTCAAATCCAGAATATGCTAACCCAGAATCTCTCGGCGAAGGAACAGAATGGTTAGATGCTTTATTTACCATGGGAAGGCAGGACAACCTAACTCTTTCGTTTAGTAATGCTGGAGAACATACCAATTTATATACATCTTTGAATGTTTTTGACCAAAAAGGTATTATCATCAACAATGATTACAGACGCTATAATTTTCAATTCAATACGAATACGGAGATCAATGAAAATTTAAGGTTTGGAAACAACCTTAAGATCAATTACGATCTTAAGGAAAATGGAGAAACTAATATTAACAATGCGATATTTTCCCTGCCTACTCAACCTATCTTTAGAGAAAACGGAAATTATTCCGGCCCAAGTGGACAGCCGTTATATTACGGGGATGTTGAAAACCCAATAGGGAAAGCAAACATAATTGATAATTCTACTGAAGGCTTTAACATCCAGGGATCAATTTTTGGCGAAATAGACTTCTTAGAGGATTTCACTTTTAAAACTTTGTTCGGTGCTGAAACTAATTTTTGGTTTGGAAGAACCTGGGCTCCTTCATATGCCTGGGATTCGGACATTAGCCAAAATGAATTTCTTTCTGAAAACTCTAACAGAAGTATCACTTTATTATGGGATAATACCCTTACCTATAATAAACGTTTTGATGACGGAAGCAAGATCACAGCTGTAGTAGGTACCAGTGCACAGGAAAATCGATTTAACACTATGAATGGTTCCATCCAGGATTTTTCAAGTGAGTCGACCCAACAATTGGATAATGGTACCAGCCAGATGCGGGTTGGTGGTAACGCTTCAGAATGGGCTATATTTTCATACTTTGCCCGTGCAACTTTTGATTACCAAAGTAAATACCTGCTTACAGCTACAGTAAGGCGAGATGGATCTTCTCGTTTTGGAGATGGTAATAAGTACGGAACATTTCCATCGGTTTCAACTGCGTGGAGATTAAGTGAAGAAGATTTTCTGGTGGATTCAAATACTATAAACGATTTAAAAATACGTGCAGGATACGGGATCACAGGAAATCAGGAAATTGGTAATTATGCCTTTGCCTCTGCTTACAATACAAACCTATATAATTTCAACGGGAATTTGGTGACGGCAGCTGTACCGACAGTTCTACCTAATGCCAATGTGCAATGGGAATCTCAAAAACAATATAATATTGGTATTGATGCCAGTTTGCTGGACAACAAGGTCGACTTAACCCTGGACTTTTACAGGAAAGACACCGAGGACATGTTAGTCCCACAGACGGTACCGGTTACCTCCGGATATTCGGACATTTTTGTTCCTTCTATCAATGCAGGTAATATGAGAAATCAGGGAATCGAAGCAATGGTCACCACCTATAATATCGATAGGGAAAATTTCAAATGGAGCTCAGATTTCGTTTTTTCTTATAATGAAAATGAAGTACTTAATCTTAATAGCGATACTCCATTGACTACTGGTGGCATCGGGCTAAACTATAATCTAGCCAGGATCCAGCAGAACTATCCGGTTAATATATTTTATGGTTTCGTAACAGAAGGTGTTTTTCAAACCCAGGAAGAAGTAAATAATGCCGCAGTTCAGGTTCCGGGGACAGACCCTGCTACAAGCACTTCCCCCGGTGACATTCGTTATCGTGATTTAAATAATGACGGAATTATCAATGATGATGACCGAACTTTCATAGGGAATCCAAATCCGGATTTCACCTATTCTCTGAATAACTCTATCAGTATAGGGAATTTTGATATGACTGTTTTCCTTCAGGGGGTACACGGATATGATATTTTTAATGCCAATAGAATTTACACGGAAGGCATGTCAGTAACCAACAATCAGTCCGCTGCGGTTTTAGATCGTTGGTCGGGAGCGGGTACCAGTAACACTATGCCACGTGCTATTTATGGGGATCCTAATAACAATGCCCGCCCATCTACAAGATATATTGAGGACGGTTCATACCTGCGTTTACGAAATGTAAACTTAACCTATAACCTCCCGGTAGAGAATTTTGCTTCGAATACTTTGAGTTCCGCCAGAATTTATATTTCAGGTCAAAATTTAGCCACCTGGACCAATTATTCCGGGTTTGATCCTGAAGTAGGTCCTAATGGAATAGATAATAACAACTATCCGATTACCAGAACAGTAATGCTTGGATTTAATCTTGGATTTTAAAAACGCAAATGATGAAAATAAATAAAATATTCCTTTTAATAAGTTTCATAGTATTAAGCACAGGCTGCTCTGATGATTTTTTGGATCGCCAGCCACTTGATACCATAAACACTGAGAACTACCCAGCTAACGGAGATGAGCTGGTAACGCTTGTAAATGGTGCATATCAGCCTATGCAACGTCCTAAGCTGTATAACCTGAGAATGTGGACAACAGATATAATTGCGGGAAACAGCATTGTTGGGGCCGGTGGTGGAACTGACGGTATTGAAACAACAAATATGTCAAATTTTGTTACCTCAACAGACAACGCCGGAGCCCTTGATTTATGGCGTGGTCCCTGGCCAGGTATCCTAATGTCTAATATCGTACTTGATGTAGCTCCAACACTGGAAGATATTGAAGAAGATATTTTAAATCGAAGTATGGGTGAAGCATACTTCTTAAGGGCCCATTACTACAATATCTTAGCAACATTTTTTGGGGATGTACCGCTAGTTACTGTGCCACAAAGTTCAGATGATGATCTATTGCCTGCAAGAGATCCTGCAGCAGATATTTATGCTCAAATTATAGAAGATCTAAACCAGGCCGCCACCCTCTTACCTACAAAATCCAGTTATGGAAACGAAAATTTAGGTAGAGTTCCAAGGGGAGCTGCATACGCACTCTTAGCAAAAGTTCATTTAAGTTTAGGTAATTACCAGCAGGCCCTGGATGCAGCAACACAAGTAGAGAGTTTAGGCTACCAGCTTAATGAAGATTATGCTGACAACTTTAGTATTGATAATGAAAATTCTGTAGAATCAATTTTTGAAGTACAATATGCATCAGATGCAGGTGAAGATTTCTGGAGTGATGATAACCAGTCTTCGTGGTCAAGTCCATTTATGGGCCCCAGGGGAGCAAACTTTGTAGCCGGAGGTTATGGTTGGAACCAACCCACAGAAGAATTTGTATCGCAGTATGAGGAAGGTGACATAAGGAAAGATATTACCATCTTATACGAGGGAGGCCCTCAATTTGATGGAAAGGAATATGATGCTGATTATTCCACAACAGGTTATAACGTAAGAAAATTTTTAGTGCCCTTAAGTGAAGTTTCTACCTATGATAACAGTCCCTTGAACTTTCCGGTTTTACGCTTCGCAGATATTCTGCTTGTAAAAGCAGAAGCATTAAATGAACTTGGAAGAACTTCAGAAGCAGAAGGTTATTTAAATATGATTAGAAACCGTGCCGGTCTGGATGATATTGCTTCTGGTTTGGGTGAAAATGAGTTCAGAGATGCCGTTTTAAAAGAGCGAAGAATGGAGCTTGCCTTTGAAGGGCAACGTTGGCTCGACTTGATTAGAGTTGAAAATGGACAATATGGTCTTGATTTTCTTCAATCAATTGGCAAGAACAATGCCGCTCAAAAGCATTTACTTTTCCCTATTCCCCAGATAGAATTGGACAGGAATCCTAATCTAACCCAGAATCCGGGCTACTAATTAAAAATATTTTTCAAAATGAAAAGATTCAAAAACATACAAGGTAAACTGGTTTTAATGCTGGTGCTTTTTACAGGAATAATTAACGTCTCCTGTGAAAGTGATGACCTGGAAGATCCCTCATTAGATAATATCGATGATGAACTCAATCTCACAGTTTCAGGATCAGATGTAGAATTAGAAGAAAAACTCCTGAATACTGAACTAAGCTTTAACTGGTCAACAGGAACCAACAAAGGGAATAATTCAGGCATCAGTTATACCCTTGCAATAGACCTGGCAGAAAATGATTTTTCAGATCCCATAATGCAACCCATTGAAGGGGAAAAGAACAGGTATAATTATTCTATAGATTACGGAACGCTTAATAACAGACTACTGGAAAGCGGACTTGATGCCGGAGGAACTCATAATTTAAAGGCAAGGATTTCTGCTGAAGTATTGACCAGTGGTGAGATTCAGACTGCAGAAACAAGTTTTACCATAAACACTTTTAAGCCGGTTTCAAATAAATTATTCATTGTTGGAGATGCAACCCCAAGTGGATGGGACATTGCAAATGCGGTCCAACTTTCTTCTTCAGGCTCCCAGAGAGGCGTTTTCAATTATGAAGGTCCTTTGACTGAAGGAAATTTCAAATTTGCTGTTAGCCGGGACGATTGTTTCTGCCAGGATTTCTATAATAAAGATCCCGATAATGATTCAGCCATAGTTCTCAATGAAGGAGGAAGTGGAGATGATATCCAGTGGACGGTTACAGAAGAAGGAAATTATAAAATTCGGGTTGATCTTTTGAATGAAACTATTTCGATCGAACCTGTAGAAGATGCTCCATTCCCAAAATTATGGATGGTTGGTGATGCTACTGAAAGCGGATGGGATGTAGAGTCTCCTGCAGAATTTACTCAGGACTCTGATGATCCATTTATTTTCACGTATAAAGGGAATTTCAATCCCGGCGATTTTAAAATATTCGCAGGTCCTACGGGAGATTTTTGCGGTGATTGGTACCGCCCTACGGAAAATGATTTTGCCATAATGAACGCTGCTGTGGAACAGAATACCGGTTGTGAACCTGATAACACCTGGTTGGTGACCGAAGAAACAGCCGGAAGGTATCGGGTGATCCTGAATACAGCCGATAATACTATCCGTTTCGAACAGATCAAACTTTATATCGTTGGAGATGGAAGCCCATCAGGGTGGGATATCGAAAATCCAATGGAGCTGGACTATGATAATGGTGATTTCGTGTTCAATGGAGAACTGGGAGCTGACAATCCTACCGGTGAATTTAAATTCGCCAACCAAAGTGGTGACTGGTGCGGAGGTGAATGGGTTAATCCTGCAACTGCTTCTCAGGCTATAGATAATACAGATTTTATAAGAACTCTTGAATGTGAAGGTCCAGATAATAAATGGAAACTTCAGGATGGGGATGCCGGAAACTATGAGATCCGCATCAATCTGGACACAGAAACTATGAGTATCGCCAGACTTTAAGAATGAATAATGCCACCGAGGCTTAAAAATATAAAATGAAACCAGCATGATGCTGGACCCAAATATTAGCAACACAAGGAGGATGATTATAAACATTTTCCTTAGCGCTAAACTGGGGTTAAAATCAAAGAATATGAAAAAAAACAAAATATTAATTATTGGTCAACTGGCAGTGTTTCTTCTGCTTGGCTCCTGTAACAGTGATGACGATGCCCTCGATTTGCCGGCGGCTGAAGGGACAGACCAGACTTACCAGGAAGTACTTGATCTTAAAAAAGATAAAGCCAAGTACAATCCCGGCGAAGAAGTAACTTTTTCGGTAAACGGAACCCATCAAAGTACAAGTGTGAGATACAAATATCTTGGTGAGGTGATCGCTGAAGAAACTCTTGCCTCCCGCACCTGGACCTGGACACCTCCTGCTGAAGATTTCAGAGGTTATATGGTAGAGCTTGTAAAGACCACGGCAGGAGAAGAAACAGTTTTAGGAACTGTAGGAGTAGATGTTTCTTCAGACTGGACCAGATTTCCACGATATGGATTTCTTTCGGAATTTGGGAATGTATCTGCAGGAGAGAGAAGTAATGTCTTAAATAATCTAAAGGATTACCATATTAACGGAATTCAGTTTTATGACTGGCATCGTAAGCATCACATTCCTTTACCTACGGATGAGAGCGGAAATGCAGCCGATTCCTGGGCAGACCTATTCAACAGGGATGTATATTTAGAGACTGTTGATGGATATGTAGAAACTGCCAAGGAAAAGAATATGGCTTCCATGTTCTACAACCTGCTTTTTGGAGCCTGGCATCCTGAAGAAGGTGATGGTTTTGAAGAGGAATGGTTGATCTACGATGATCGTACTCATAATTCTATAAATAAACATAGCCTGGGTGATCTTGGAGATATCCTTATCACCGATCCTTCCAACAAGGATTGGCAGAACTACATTTTTGACGAAACGAGGCTCGTTTATGAGAATCTTGATTTTGCAGGCTGGCACCTGGATCAACTGGGTGATCGTGGAACCGTTTACGACTATAACGGATATCAGGTTCCCCTTCCGGAAACCTATCAGGATTTTCTGGTTGAATTGAATCAAGAGTTCCCTGATAAGAAAATGGTGCTTAACGCGGTAGACCAGTTCGGGCAAGATAAGATCCTGGAAAGTCCGGTAGATTTCGCCTATACCGAGGTATGGTCAAGGAATCAGTATCAGGACCTTGTACAGGTGATAAAAGAAAATTATGAACATTCTGATGATCAGCTCAATACTGTTTTAGCGGCTTATATGAACTACAATTCACAGGAAGGGAATTTCAATACACCTTCAGTCCTTATGGCCGATGCTGTGATCTTCGCTTTCGGAGGAGCTCATCTGGAACTTGGAGAGCATATGCTTTCCAGTGAATATTTCCCCAACACCAAGCTTTCAATGACTCCAGAACTAAGTGAAAAGCTAAAGGAATACTACGATTTCCAGGTAGCCTATCAAAATTTATTAAGAGATGGTGGAACCTTCAATATGCCTTCGGTTTCAGCTGTAAGCAGTGATGTCACCCTTAATAACTGGCCTCCGGTATTTGCTCAGACCTCGGTGGTTGGGAAAAAGTTCAGCGATAAACAGGTAGTGCATTTGCTCAATTTTGACGGTCTAAGTACACTTCAGTGGAGAGATGATTCCAAAATACAGACTGCTCCACAGGTTAAAGAAAGTTTTGAAGTAAAAATTGAAACTACCCAGGCTCCTTCAAAGGTCTGGTTTGCTTCTCCCGATGCAGATGGTGGAGCTTCTCATGAACTGGAATTCACTCAAACGGGAAATACGATCTCAGTAGAGGTCCCTTATCTCGAATACTGGAGTATGATAGTACTGGAAAACTAGAAAATAAAAACATTAATCAATTATGAAATGAGCATAACGGAAATACGATACAAATACCGATGAAGATATGCGAATTACATATGACCGTTAAAAAACAATAAAGATTAACATATGAAAAAAATTAAAGTAATTTTCCCTCTACTGGCCCTGGTACTTCTAATGTTCGCAGGTGCCTCATGTAGTAGTGACGACGATATAATTGTGGAAACTCCTCAGCCTGAAGCTAATTTTAGCGTAGAGATGATCCCTGATAATCCACAACTGGTAAGCTTTACCAATTCCAGCGTGGATGCCGAAGAATTTATTTGGAATTTTGGAGATGAATCTGAAGGTTCTACCCAAAAACACCCTACTCATAAATATGAAGGACCGGGTACATACAATGTAAATCTTACGGCTGTGAACGGAGATAAGTCGGCAGAAATGTCCCAGGAAATCACTGTCTTTGGGATACCAATGGCAGATTTCTCTTATGAGGCCGATGATGAAAATTCCTTGACCATTCATTTTGAAAATATTAGCCAGAATGTAGATACCTTTTCATGGGATTTTGGAGACGGTTCAGGAACTTCAACGGAGCAGGATCCTACCTACACTTATTCTGAAACTGGAACTTATAGTGTAACACTTTCAACAAGTGGTGATGGAGGTTCTGCCGAAACCACTATTGAGGTTGAAGTGACCGATCCTATGCCAGATTATGATAAACTTTACATTGTGGGTGATGCTTCCCCAAGTGGTTGGAACATCAGCTCGCCTGAAGCCTTCACTCAAAGTGAGGAAAACCCATTTATATTTACCTATGAAGCCGATCTTAATCCCGGGAATTTCAAAATATCTACTTATACAGGTGAATGGTGCGATGGTGAATGGATAAATGCAGCTCAAGCCTCGGCTCCGTTAACTTCTTCTGATTTTATAATCACCCAGGCTTGTGATGGCCCAGATAACCAATGGGTAGTTACCGAGGATACGAAAGGAAGGTATAAGATAACTGTAGATCTGAACAGCGAAAGCATTTCTTTTGAAGAAGTGGCAGTGTCTAGCTATTCCAATCTTTATATGGTGGGAGACGCTACCGAAAGCGGCTGGGATATTGCCACTCCTAAAACATTTACTCAAAGTGAGACCGATCCTTCGATTTTTAATTATGAAGCGAAACTAAGTCCGGGGAATTTCAAGATATCTACTTATACAGGTGAATGGTGCGATGGCGAATGGCTTAATTCGCCTGAAGAAAATCAGGCGATTTCCAGAGCTTCAGAATTCATAATTACCCAGGATTGCGATGGTCCCGATAACCAATGGGTGGTGACTGAAGAAACACAGGGGCGTTATACTATTAGCGTGAATATTGCGGAAAAGACTATTTCATTCGAGGAACTAAGCCCGGAATTCTCTGAATTATATGCCATTGGGGATGCCAGCCCTAACGGCTGGAATCCGCAGAACCCTTCAGAAGGTTTTACTCAAAGTTCAGCAGATCCATTTGTGTTTACCTATGAAGCTTTTCTGAGCGCTGGTGAAGTGAAAATAGCCACCTTCAAAGGAGAGTGGTGTGACGGGAAGTGGCTTAATCCTTCTGAAGAAGATCAGCCCGTGGCTGATGCAGATTATATCGTAACCACAGGTTGCGACGGTCCCGACAATAAATGGAGAGTAACAGCAGAGGAAGAAGGTAATTATCTTATTACCGTAGATCTTTACAATGAGACCATACTTTTCGAAGCTCAGTAATTAAGGTGAAATCAAATAAAAATTAGCCATGGCCTTTTCGTTCAAAAATGAGGGCCAGGCTAATCCAGGTGAAGATTTGCAGAATATTAGCGAAACTTCGGTGGAGGTTGAATTAGATGAGAATGAAACCTATTTCTGGCGTATCAAATCCTCTGACGGGCAAAATAGTAGTTATAGTCCAGTAAATTATTTTAAAACTTAGTATATGTTAAAGCCTTTTCAGCGTAACTTAATGCTTGTTATAAGCTTTTTATTTTCCGTGAATTTCTTTGGTCAGGATATAGCAGCACTTAATTGTACTTCCTATGAATTAAATGGAAACAAGGTGATTTTTGGTTGTGAGAATGGTGCGAAACTTTCATTAAAATTTTTGGATTCCCAGAATATAAAATTCTGGTTTTCCCCCGATGGTGAATTTAAAAGGAACAACGAATCCTTTGCGGTCATCAATGAAGAATTTGAACCGGAATTCAGTATCAACGTAGAAGAAAACTCTTCGAGTTTTGAAATTTTTACCGAGGAACTTCGTGTAATGATTCAGAAAAAACCATTAAAGATTCAGATTTTTGACAAGTATCAGCGACTTGTACTTGGGGACCTGGATGGGGAAGCTTATCTTACGGAAGATACAAAAACTGAAACCCGGAAAGTGCTTCGGGAAAAAGAGCAGTTCTTTGGCCTCGGAGAAAAGACAGGTGCGCTTAATCGTAGAGGTCGCTCTTTCACAATGTGGAATAGCGATAAACCCTGCTATTCAGATACTGAAGATCCCTTATACAAGAGTATTCCTTTCTTTATGAGTACCTATAACTACGGAATCTTCTTCGACAACACCTATAAAACAGAATTCGACTTCGGAAAAAAATCTGACGAATATTTCTCCTTTTCGGCACCCGATGGCGCATTCATCTATTACTTTATGTACGGGAAAGATCATAAAGAAGTACTTCAAAGCTATATGCGCCTCACCGGAAAACCGATCATGCCACCCAACTGGGCATTAGGCTGGTCACAGAGCCGCGGAATGTTGGTAAATGAAGAGCTCACCAGAGATATCGCAGCAGAGTACCGAAAAAGGGAAATTCCCATTGACATTATTTACCAGGATATTGGCTGGGTTGAAGGCCTGCAGGATTTTGAGTGGAGAAAAGATAGATATGATAACCCTAAAAAGATGCTTTCAGATTTAGCTGAAGACGGTTTTAAATTAATTATTTCCCAGGATCCTGTTATATCACAGGCAACAGAGGAGCAGTGGAAAGAAGCTAATGAAAAAGGCTATTTAACCTTAGATGAGCGTACTGGAAAAGCTTACGATATGCCATGGCCATGGGGCGGAAACGCCGGAGTGGTGGACTTCACCAATCCCGAGGTAGCCGACTGGTGGGGAGAACTTCAGCAAAAGCCCCTGGATGACGGAGTAAAAGGTTTCTGGACAGATATGGGCGAACCTGCCTGGAGCAACGAAGAAAGTACCGATCGTCTTCATATGAAACATCATCTGGGGATGCATGCAGAGATCCACAATGTTTACGGCCTGGAATGGGACCGCGTAGTAACCGAGCAGTTTGAAAAGAGAAATCCGAATCAGCGGGTTTTTCAAATGACAAGAGCCGCTTATGCCGGAATGCAGCGTTACACCTTTGGATGGAGTGGCGATAGCGGAAACGGAAGAGATGTAACCGATGGCTGGGAAAACCTGGCTGATCAGGTACCTATGGGCTTATCTGCCGGCCTCGGACTTATCCCATTCTGGACTACAGATATTTCGGGTTATTGTGGAGAGATCACAGATTATGAAGAATTTTCAGAGTTGTATGTCCGCTGGCTGCAGTTTGGAGTATTCAATCCGTTGAGTCGGGCGCACCACGAAGGAAATAATGCGGTTGAGCCCTGGCTGTTTGGAGAGGAAGCCGAAAAAATATCGAAGGAAGCTATTGAATTGAAGTATCAGCTGCATCCTTACATATACACTTATGCGAGGGAATCCTATGATACGGGATTACCAATTATGCGTCCCTTGTTACTGGAATATCCATCAGATGAAGAGACTTATGAGATCAATGATCAATTTTTGTTTGGGGAGGAATTGCTGGTAGCTCCTGTAGTTGAGGAAGGGGTAACCTACCGTAAGGTGTATTTGCCAAAAGGCACCTGGAGAGATTATAACAACCCTAAAAAGAGTTTTAAGGGTAGGCAAACCATCAACTATGATACCCCCTTGGAAGTAATTCCGATGTTTGTAAGAGATGGAGCTATTATACCGAAAATGCCTGTAATGCCTTACATAGATGCCATGGATAATGCACCGTTAATCCTGGAGATCTTTCCGGCAGCAAAACCCTCAGAATTTACACTTTATGAAGATGAAGGCACTACAAATGATTATCAGAATGACGAGTTTGTAAAGACGAAGATCGGGGCCAGTGCCTCGACTTCCGGAATGAAGATCAGAATCGATAAACCTGAAATTTCCGGAGGCTTTGATAATTCTGAAAAAAGAAATTACTGGCTTGAAATTCATCTTTCCGAAAAACCTTCCGCAGTAATGCTTAATGCGGAAAAACTGAAGAAGGCTAAAAAAGGAACACTTAAGGAAAGCTGGAATTCAGAATTTGATAAGACCGGATACTATTACGATCCCGATAAAAAAGTACTGTTTGTCCTTATTCCGGACACTAAAGAATCCATTGATATTACCCTGAAAAAATAATTGCCCTAATGAGAAATTTCATAAAACCATTAATTTTGGTATCATATATTATGGTGCTGTCTTGTGGAACAAATCCTGAACAGGATAAGAATGTATTATATAAGTCGGATGAATTTACAGTTTATAAAGATTCTGTAATTCAGAATAAGCATAGGGCAGAGATCGTTTCTTCTGAAAAGATAAGTTCTAATTATATAAGTCCGGCAAGCGCGAACTATTCAAATCTGGTTAGTTTCAAGCTCACTATCAATGAAAAGGATATCGAGATGCCTTCGGGAACCGATCATCATGTACTTATCGAAAAGGGAGAGCATCAGTCGCCAGTATACTTTTTTGGTGAACCGGATGAATATAAACCCGAGGATAAGGGTGAAAAGCTCCCTCCCAATTACGAATATACGTTTAGAGTGGATATGAGTCCGGTCTTGAAGCAGTTCGAGTCCAAGGGATATTTTGAGGCATTTGATGGAAGCCGGATAGCCAAACAGGATTTTAAGGGATTTTATATCGCCGGAGGTGCTGAGCCATTAACCTGGGACTTTTCAAACCTGGAGGAAAATAATCTGGAATTAAAAGATGAAAATGGAGACGGGATCTATACGATCACGTTGAATATGAACCCTTATGATGCTTCCCGTGAGGAAATTAAAAGCTGGGAACTTTCCGAAGATATTGATACTAAAGCATCCTATTCTTCTGATCAACCGATAGTGGATGCCCTTTTTAACCTTTCTACAGAGGAAGCCTTAAAAAATATAGAACCAGACAGTACCCTGCGTACCGGTGCCGAATGGGGAGGAGTCTGGACCCGGGATATCAGTTATAGTATCTACCTGGCTTTTGCCTATCAAGAACCGGAAATTGCCAGAATAAGTCTTATGAAAAAGGTGAAAAGAGGCAGGATCATCCAGGATACAGGGTCGGGTGGTGCCTGGCCAGTATCTTCAGACCGGACCGTCTGGGCGGTTGCTGCCTGGGAACTGTATAAGATTACGGGAGACAGGGAATGGCTCCAATCAAGTTACGAGATTATTCAAAATACCCTGGAAGACGATTATAAAACCATCAGGGCCGAAAATGGTCTTTATAAAGGGGAATCATCGTTCCTTGACTGGAGGGAACAAACTTATCCCAAGTGGATGTCTAATATGGACATTGCCGAAAGTATGAACCTTGGGACCAATGTGGTCCATTACCAGGCTAACCGGGTCTTGGAGAAAATGGCGAATATTTTGGGTGAGGATGCTACTAAATTTGCCGAAAGAGCAGAAAATATTAAGAATGCCATCAATGAACTTCTGTGGCAAGAAGACAAAGGCTATTATGCCCAGTATATGTATGGACGTAAGTATATGAACCTTTCGCACAGATTCGAGGCGCTGGGAGAATCACTTGCGGTGATCTTTGATGTTGCGGATGACGAGAAAGCACAAAGGATTATTTCGGAATCCCCGGTAACTACCTATGGGGTGACTTCTATTTATCCGCAAATCCCGGGAATCCCGCCTTACCATAACAACGGAATATGGCCTTTTGTTCAGTCATACTGGAATCTTGCCGCGGCAAAAGCTGGCAATGAAAAAGTGCTTAATCACGGGCTGGCTGCTATCTATCGACCCGCAGCGCTTTTCCTGAGCAACTATGAGAATTTTGTGGCTGAATCTGGTGACTTTGAAGGTACCCAGATCAATTCACGACGTATGTTATGGAGTATGGCAGGAAACCTTGCTATGGTCCACCGTGTATTCATGGGAATGGATTTCAAAGAGGATGGAATTAATTTTAAACCAGTAATTCCAAGGAGTTACAATGGAAGTAAGGCACTTTCAAATTTTCAATATAGGGATGCAAACCTAAGCATCAAAGTGACAGGTTATGGAAATCAGATCGAGTCTATATTGCTGGACGGTGAGGTTATGGAAAATAACTTTTTTCCTGCAGAGATTTCAGGAAAGCATAGTATAGAAATCCAGATGGCAAATAATGATTTTGGCGAAAGTAATATCAATCTGGTTGCCAATAAATTCTCTCTGCCTAATCCGTTGGTTAAAGTAAAAGATGCGAAGCTGGAATGGAATCCTGTAGAAAATGCGAAAAAATACAGGATTTACAAAAATGGAGAAATAGTGAAAGAGATAACTGATAATGAATATCAGATAAAACCTGGCCAGTTTGCCGAATATAAGGTGAGTGCGATCGGACCTAATGATTTTGAATCCTTTACCAGTGAACCAGTATGGGTCTATGAAGATATAGATAAAATTGAACTCGAAAATATTGCTCAGAGATCATCCGAAAAATACGTGAATTATTCGGGAAATGGTTTTGTAGAACTTTCTAATGAAGTTCACCGGGAGGTAGATATTCCGGTGAAAGTGGATCAAAAAGGTAAATATCTGATCGATTTGCGTTATTCCAATGGTAGTGGGCCCTGGAATACCGATAATAAATGTGCAATCCGCAGCTTATATGTAAATTCAGATTATAAAGGGGCAGTTATTTTTCCGCAGAGAGGCAAAGATGAATGGTCAGACTGGGGTTACTCAAACTCTTTTACGGTAGAATTGGAGGAAGGAGAGAATGAGTTGATGCTGAAGTTTGAAGAGTGGAATAATAATATGAACGTTGATGTGAACCGGGCAATGATTGATTATATAAGGGTGATTCGTATAAAGTAAACCTCAATGTTTAAGGTTTCTAATTCGGGACATTCTAAAATGACACCCTTGAAGGGCTTTGTAAATTCGGGCAGTCGAGACGTTTGTGTTTAACCCTTCGCAAATCAGCAGCTAAATTTTTCCAGGGCTTCAAAAATTATTAACGCTGCTGATTTTCTACACTCACACACGGAGTTTAAAACTCGCTATGCTCGAAAACGTCATTTTCCTCCGCTAGATAAAACTTTTTTTATCTCAGACCTCAGGGAGACAAAAACTGTTTTTAGGTATTGCAACGGATAAGCATAAATTTTATTATTTCTTTCTGAGGTCTAAAGGACTTAGAATACCTGTCTACGGTTTTTTTGCCATACCTGTCATTTTTAGTTATCTTTTGATTTGTTGCTCTTACCAGATTTAAATACTAGCTGTCAGGACATTACTGAATTTTTTCTCTTGTCCCTGCCCGCTCTTTAGCACCTATTACTTTGACGCTCTTTGCAGTAACATTTTCGGAGAAAACTGTGTAAGGTCCCCAAGTAGGAATTAGGGTTTAATTTCCTTTTTATGTTTTTTGCTCAATATCCCTTTTAATTTTTTCAATTTTGATCAAGGGAAAGGACTTTTACATCTAAAATTCACTGCCACTATAAATTTTCTTGCAGCTTCTAAAGTTAAATTCGGGTTTAGTACTATACCTATTTATTTTAATAACTTCAGGAATAAAAAGTTTGCTAAAAAATACCTTTCGTCAAATACTTCATAATCTTTCCCAAGAACATTTTTGGTTTATGACTAAACCTTAGGTATGTAACACTTGTTACCTCCTGGATAGGAATCTAAGCATACTTTTGCGAAGAATTAAAATAGTGATGTTTTTGGAAGAATGGGAAATTCCTATATTCTTTGGCGCACTTAATAATTGGAAGGAAAATGAAGAAAAAGACTAAAAAAAGTTTAATTGAATATGGAGTGATAATAGCCATTTTTGGTGGGCTGTATTTCACGGGATTACATACAGAAGTATTAGGATTTCTTCAACGGGGGATACTTGCTACTGGCATAATGGATCCGGATCTTGATAAAGGTTCTGAGCTTGCTGTAAACGATAATTTTCCCGCAGCAGATTTTTCAATGAATCTTATCAATTCAAAAGGAGAAAATGTTCCTATGGAAGATATCCAGGGTAAAGTAATCTTTATGAATGTATGGGCTACTTGGTGTCCTCCATGTGTTGCTGAAATGCCAGGAATTAACCAACTTTATCAGGATATTGATAAAGATAAAGTCGCTTTTATTATGCTCTCTGTAGATCAGGATTTTCAAAAAGCTATAAATTTTAATAAAAGAAAAGGTTATGATTTTGAGATATACAAAACTAGTGGAGGTATCCCCTCAATGTATAGTTCTCAAAGCCTTCCAACCACATATGTAATTAATTCCCGGGGAGAGTTGGTACTCACACATATGGGAATGGGCGATTATAACACCAATGATTTTAAAGAATATCTTAAGGAGCAGTATTAATTTTCGTAAAATTTAAAAGAGTAGTTACCATGGATCGCTTGTCTAATTATCTCCACATAGTGAGATAATTTTTTCTTAGTTAGATAAGGTAATTTTCTGATTCCGGGTTTATCAGGGTGCTTATTATCACCAATCTAGTGAGTCTCCTATCGGATTTAATAACTTTAATCCCTCATTGAGGGTTTAATTCCCGGATGTTTGCCTCGAAATTATAAAATAGTTTTCCGATTCATACATTGTGGGCTTGCCCCGAGGTTCTTGATTTTTCCCAATCTTCCAAAATTTTCTTCTAAGAAAAGCAACTTAAGTAACATTCTATTCTTCCTTTCCTCTTCACCTAGATTTTTAAGAAATTCATTAAAAAAAAACTTTGAGCATTCTCACGCGAAAATGTGCTGTTTGTTATCTGGGGGAAATGTAATTGGAAAGTACTACTCACCTGAATGTAATCCTGAAGTATAGTTTTTTATTGTTGTAATCTGTATTGGGTTTATGAAATTCATATTCTAATGTAACATATGTTACCTAATAAGCTTAAAATAAAAATTATGTTTGTTGTATTGTTAATGTTTTTTGATTTATTTTAAAAATCAATAATCTTATAGTTTTGTAAAATTTCTCCTATAATATTCCTGCTTTAGCAAATTTAAATAATTATGGAAAAATTCTATACCCTTGTAAAAGCAATACTATATTTGTTTGGGGGAGTAATTTCTCTTGTGCTATTAATTTTTGTAGGAGTTCTTATTTATCAATCCCATCCCGATTTATTTATAAAAAGTAAAATTTCTGATACCGTAGAGGAGTGGACTCCCAGAGATGTTGAACTTGCTATTTCCGAAGGATTTGGCGATAGTGAAGTAGAATACGGATATCATTTAATAACAAATAGTCCTAACTTTATGGGGCCTGGTGCTGAAGATCCAAAGCTCAGGTATGCCGGGAATAACCTGGCCTGTGCCAATTGCCATTTGGAATCTGGAACCAAAGCGGGGTCAGCCTCCTGGATCGGAATTGTGGAAAGATTTCCCCACTTCAGTAACCGTGCGAATAAGGAAAGCACGTTGGAAGACAGAATTAATGGTTGTATGGAACGAAGTATGGATGGTGAAAAACTTCCTGATGACTCCAGGGAAATGAAAGCGATTTTAGCTTATATGAACTGGCTTAGTAACGATGTTCCAGAAAACCGTAAAGATGAATTTAAGAGTTTTCCTTCTATTGAAATACCAGATTTTGCAGTCAATCTAGACACTGGAGCTTCATTGTATGAGGTTCAATGTATGAGTTGCCATGGAAAGGATGGACAGGGTATGAAAAAAGCAGGTGATGAATATGCTTATTTATACCCACCACTTTGGGGTGAGGACAGTTACAATGATGGGGCTGGGATGCACCGGGTAATAACTGCCGCCCGTTTTATAAAAGGAAATATGCCTTTTGGCCAGGCTACCTGGGAAAACCCAAAATTAACCGATGAAGAATCATATCATTTGGCTGGATATATAAACAGTTTTGAAAGACCTCAAAAAAGGAATAAAGAGAAAGATTACCCAGACCTTACATTAAAACCAGTATCCAGTCCTTACGGTCCCTGGGTCGATGATTTCCCTGCCGATCAACATAAGTACGGACCTTTTAAACCAATCATGGAGTTTTATAAAGAGAGATTTAATCTTAATAAATCTCAGTAATCTAATTGTTGGGAAATTTAATTTACAAAGTGAAAGTGAAATAAAGAAGAAATTGAAAATCATTTCAAAAAAGGTAAGCTAGCTCGCAGTAAGCCTACGAGGCAATATTGGAAAATATAATTTGATTTTGAGGCCCGCCTGCGGAACGGGCAGGCAAGCCCGCCTGAATGATTCGGGCAGCCTCGGAGCTCCCGATATTTATCGGGATAAATCTCGATTATCGAGTAAAATATTTCTATAAGAAGCATCTTTGAATAAATACAGGATTTCTATATGCACTTTATATCTCATTAGCGTAAAATTTAGGCAGTTTCTATAATTATAAGTACTTCAACTGACTGAAATTGCGGGTTTTAAATTAATTTCTCTTTTGATTTATATTATTTTGTCATATTTTTATGTAATGAATACTATCCTTTCCATAGGGCTTTCATTATCGATCTTATTCCATGGGTTCACTCTTAGCCCTAGGGATTTTATACAGATAGGAAACCTTGTAGAACACGCTAGTTTTCATGCGGATACTTATGGGGATAATTTCGAAATTTTTCTTTCTAAACATTATGGTGAACTACAGGAAGAACATGATAGAGAGTATCAGGAGGAAAATGAGGAGCACGAAAAACTTCCGTTTAGCCATCATTCCAATATTCACAATTTTATAGGATTTGTTCTTCTACCTTGCGATTTTTCTTCTGCTAAAGTAGTTTCAGAATCTGATTCTTCATCTAATTATTTTTATACAGAAACTTACTCTTCTATTAGAGAATCGAAAATTTTTCAGCCTCCTCGAATAGCATAAAACTTTGATTTTTAAAATTCTTATCTGCAAGAAAATCTCTTGTGGTTCATTTGTTTTATATATGGGTTTATGCTTTCAAAAATTATAAAATTCAGTTTAGAGAACAAACTTATTGTTCTTCTGTTTACCCTATTTATTGCGGGCTATGGTATTTATTCACTCACTCAAATCCCTATTGGTGCAGTGCCAGATATTACCAATAACCAGGTGCAGGTAATTACTACCTCACAGAATCTTTCTACGCAGGATATGGAGCAATTCATAACCTATCCTGTAGAGCTTGAAATGGCAAATTTACCCGGGGTAAAAGAAATACGTTCGGTTTCCAAATTTGGACTTTCGGTAGTGACCATTGTTTTTGAAGACAATATGGGAACTTATCTGCCCCGGCAGCTAATTGCCGAAAAAATTGAATCGGCTTCCCAGAATATCCCCGAAGGTTTTGGAACTCCTGAAATGGGGCCTATTACTACTGGCTTAGGTGAGATCTATCAATACATTCTGGATACAGAACCCGGTTATGAAAACCGCTATTCTGCCACCCAGCTCCGCACAATCCAGGATTGGATTGTAAGACGACAGCTTTCCGGGATTCCCGGCGTGGTAGAGGTAAACAGCTGGGGTGGAAAGCTTAAACAATACGAGGTAGCCATAAATACGGGGAAACTAATGGCTATGAATATAAGTACAACCGATGTATTTACTGCCCTTGAGAAAAATAACAGCGTAGCAGGAGGCGGATATATCGAGAAGGTTAACCAGGCTTATTTTATTCGTGGAGAAGGACTGGTTAACTCCCTGGAAGATATAGAGAACATTGTAGTAACCAAAATAGGAAGTAACCCTGTTTATATTAAAGATATTGCTACTGTAGGCTTTGGGCACGCTACCCGCTATGGTGCCATCACGGGAAATGGAGAGGGCGAAAAAGTATTAGGGCAGGTGATGATGCTCAAAGGCGGAAATTCTAACAAGGTTATTGAAGCAGTAAAGGAACGGGTAGAAACCATATCAGAAAATTTACCGGAAGGGGTTTATATTAACGGTTTCCTGGACAGAAGTGTCCTTATTGGTAAAACCACTTTTACTATTGCCGAGAACCTAATACTGGGCTGTCTTATTGTAATATTTGTGGTGGTGGTTCTATTGGGAAATTTTAGGTCTGGGCTGGTAGTAGCATCGGTCATTCCACTTTGTCTTTTATTTGCCCTTTCCCTTATGTATATATTTGGAGTAGATGCCAATTTAATGAGCCTGGGAGCTATAGATTTCGGGATTATTATAGACGGGGCCGTAATTATTGTAGAGTTTATAGCTTTTAAAGTCACAGCTCAAAAAGACAAACTTCAAAACCTTCAAAGTACAGAGAGAAGAATTGCCCAGGACAGGATTACTTTTTCGGGAGCATCAAAAATGATGAATTCAGCGATTTTTGGTCAACTAATTATACTTATTGTTTTTATTCCTATTCTTTCCTTAAGCGGAGTAGAAGGGAAGATGTTTCGACCAATGGCACTTACTTTTAGTTTTGCACTTATAGGCGCTATGATCCTTTGTTTTACCTATGTGCCTGTGATGTCTTCTTTGTTCCTAAAGCCATCTAATTTATCCGAAAAAAATATTTCTGTCCGGCTAATGCGTTTTTTAACTCGTGCATATGAACCCTCCATCCGTTTTGCGCTTAAAGCCAAAAAACTGGTGCTGGGACTTGCTGTACTTATACTGGTAATTTCCATATACATTTTTAATAGTATGGGCGGAGAATTTGTACCCACGCTGGATGAAGGGGATTTTGTGATTCAGCCAGTCCTGAAGACGGGAACTTCTCTTAGTGAAACTATTAAATTGACCACCCAAATAGAGAATATACTTGTGGATAATTTTCCTGAAGTAGACCAGGTGGTAACCCGAATAGGTGCAGCAGAGGTGCCTACGGATCCTATGTCTATGGAAGAGAGCGATGTAATTATCGCTTTAAAACCAAAAGGGGAATGGGTAAGTGCAGAAAGTAAAGATGAGCTGGCAGGTAAATTTAAGAAAGCCCTTGCCGTAATTCCCGGAATGGACGTAGAATTTACACAGCCAATTGAAATGCGCTTCAATGAATTGATTACCGGGGTACGGGCCGATATTGCTATTAAAATTTTTGGAGAGGACCTTACTGTTTTAAGCAATAAAGCTCATGAGATAGAAAATCTGATTAGCGATGTGGAAGGAGCAGCTGATATAACAGTAGAAAAAGTTGAGGGGCTTCCACAAATGAACGTTAAATATGATCGGCCGAAAATTGCACGATACGGGCTCAACATAGCCGATCTTAATGATCTAATAAGTATGGGGTTTGCTGGAAAGACCGTAGGTAATGTGTTTGAAGGGGAAAAAAGATTTGATCTGGTAGTAAGATTAGATCAGACAAAAAGAAAGGATCTTGAAAGCCTTCAGAACTTATATGTAGATACACCTTCAGGAGATAAAATCCCGCTACGGGAATTAGCTGAAATTTCATACCAAACCGGTGCTGCCAAAATTTCCAGGGATGATACACGTCGTAGGATTGTAGTGGGGATAAACGTACGTAATAGAGATTTGCAGTCGGTTGTAGATGATATACAGCTGCTTATTAATAATAATATTGAATTACCGGTAGGGTATAGCATCTCCTACGGCGGACAGTTTGAAAATCTTGAAAGCGCGAGGAAAAGGCTACTTATAGCAGTGCCTATAGCGCTTGTTCTAATTTTCATCTTACTTTATTTCGCCTTTAAATCAGTTAAAGAAGCACTTATAATTTATTCCGCCATACCATTGGCTTCAGTTGGCGGGATTCTACTTCTATGGCTAAGGGATATGCCTTTCAGTATTTCAGCAGGGGTAGGTTTTATAGCCTTATTTGGTATTGCGGTGCTTAATGGAATTGTTCTTATTGAACATTTTAAAGAATTAAAAAAAGAAGGAATGACACATAATGATGATCTTATAATCTCAGGAGCTAAAAACAGATTACGTGCGGTACTTCTAACAGCTTCGGCAGCTGCCCTGGGTTTCCTTCCTATGGCTATTTCTTCCAATGTGGGAGCAGAAGTGCAAAGGCCTTTGGCTACGGTCGTGATAGGAGGATTGGTAACAGCAACTTTGCTTACCCTTATTGTTCTGCCTGTATTATATTCAATTTTCGGAAATACCACTCCGCCAAAACCAGGTGGTACTAAACTTTCCAGGAGTACAATGTTGTTGTTGCTGTTAATTGCCATCCCTGGTTTCTCCCAGGAAAAAGACCTGAGCTTTGAGCAAATAAAACAACTTGCCCGGGAGAATAATGCTGGTTTAAAAGCATCGCAGCTTAGTACCAAAGAAGCTGAAGCCTTGATAAAAGCGGCTTTCGATTTTAGTAATACTGACGTTTATTACCATTACGATCAAAATAATCTGGCTGTAAACAATGAGCCTCTAGAGGTGTGGGGGGTACAACAGAATTTTTCTTTTCCTACAGTTTATACCTCAGCCCGCGCACGAAATAAAGCAGAGTACAGCCTTAAAGATCTGACTTATCAACTTACAGAAAAGGAGTTAGAAGGCGCAGTGGCTTCAGCATATTATCGATTGCAATATGAGATGGAGCGGGAGCGGGTGTATGTTTATTTAGACAGCATTTACAGCCGTTTTTCCTATTCTGCTACAAGAAGGTTTGAACTGGGGGAAACCAATTACCTGGAGAAGATCACGGCGCAGGCAAAACAACGGGAATTACAAACAAGTTATAAGCAGGCGGGTGAAGCGGTTATTATCGCCCGGGAGCATCTTGAAAGATTGGTACAGGCAAATGAATCACTCGATATAGCTAAAATTGAACTGCCAAAACTGGAAATAGAAAATATGGGGGTAGAGGAGCACCTGTTATTGGATTACCATCAGGCTAGAATTTCGCTTTTTGAGGCTGAGGCTCGTTATCAGAAACAGCAATTATTGCCAGATATAAGTCTTAACTATTTCACAGGAACCAATTCAGGATTGAATAATTATTTATATGGATACCAGGTTGGACTTAAAATTCCGATTTTATTTACAGGAAAAGCTGCACGAATAAAAGCTGCAGGCTTTGCAGAGGAGCGAGCCTTAAAGGAAGCTGAAGACGCAAAGGTTTTTCTAGAATCTAAATACCTGACCCTGAGTGCTGATCTTAGGAAATATAGACAGGCACTTTCTTATTACGAAAATGAAGGAAATGAACTTTCTGAAGAGATTCTTAAAACTGCTAATTTGAGCTATCAAAATGGGGAGATCGATTTCCTTCAATATATTCAAAGCCTGGAAAGTGCCAATGAGATTCTCCTTTCCTACCTGAAAAATCTCAATTCTTTTAACCAAACTGTAATTGCCATTAATTATTTAATACCAAAGGAATGAAAAATCTCAAATATATATTCATCTTTTTATGTCTCGTAATTCTTAGCTGTAAGAATTCTGAAGAAGATGCGGAACAGGGCTCAAAGGATAATCCGGGAGAAATTGTGGTTTCCCGGGATCAATTTAGCAGCAGCGCGATGGAATTGGGAGGTCTCATAGAAAAAGATTTTTCTGAAGTGGTACAAACTACAGGAGAAATAGATGTTCCACCAGAAAACCGGGTGGCAATCAATGCGTTTACAGGCGGATATGTAAAACGTATACCGCTGCTGGTTGGAGATGAAGTCAAGAAGGGCCAGTCACTGGTTACATTGGAAAACCCAGAATATATAGAAATACAGCAAGAGTATTTAGAAGTAGCAGAGCAGCAGAATTATCTTAAAGCAGATTTTGAAAGACAGCAAACCCTACTGAAGGAAAAAGTAACTTCAGAAAAGAAATTTCTGCAGGCAGAAAGTGATTATAAAAAAAACCTTGCTATGTACAATGGTTTAAGGCGGAAATTACAAATGCTTAATATTAATCCAGCCAGTGTGGAAGAGGGTAGGATAACTTCAGAAGTTACAATCTATGCTCCAATTAAGGGAAGTGTAACTGCTTTAGACATAAGCAGGGGTATGTTTATTTCCCCTATGGATCGTATTATGGAGATTATTGATAAAGAACATATGCACCTTGAGCTTATTGCTTTTGAAAAAGATATCATGAAAATTACCAAAGGCCAGGAAATAATTTTTAGAGTTCCGGAGGCAGCATCAGAATCTTTTATGGCAGAAGTCTATTTGGTAGGGACATCAATTGACAGGGAAACGAGGACGGTAAAAATACATGGACATTTACCCGATAGTTTAGTCGATAAGTTTTCTGTGGGAATGTTTGTAGAAGCGGATGTTTTAACAAATCAATCTACTCATTTTGCATTACCAGAGGAAGCGGTTATAACTCAGGATGAAATCTCGTATGTACTAAAATTAGAAGAAGAAAATGAAGATGGATATATTTTTAAAAGGCAGCCTGTACAGGTGATGGGAACTTTTAATGGTTTTACCGGGATTGAGAATCAGGTAGGGTTTACACAGGAGGATCGTTTTTTAATAAAAGGAAGTTTTAGACTTATTGAATAATAGAATGTTGGGAATTATGGAATACGAATAGCTGCTTAAAAAGTTCGCTCGTAACCACTTGAAAAACAAATTAAAAACCTTTAAAATGATTACAATTGATAATTATTTGGACAGCCATTACATTCACCGAAGTAATTGGTTAAGAGCAGCCGTGTTAGGAGCTAACGATGGAATAATTTCTATTGCAAGTCTTGCCATAGGTGTTGCTGCAGCAAGTTCTACAAGGGAACCTATAATGTTAGCCACTGTAGCAGGACTTGTGGCAGGTGCATTATCTATGTCTGCCGGTGAATACGTTTCTGTAAGTTCACAAACAGATACGGAAAAGGCAGATATCGAGAGAGAAAAACAAGAACTTAAAGAAATGCCCGAAGAAGAGTTAAACATACTTGCTCAAATCTATGTGAAAAGGGGATTGAAAAAAGAAACAGCAAAGCAAGTAGCTGTTGAAATGACTGAATACGATGCTCTAGGCACACACATCAGGGATGAGTTAGGAATAAATGAGATCAGCCAGGCGAACCCACTGCAGGCGGCTATGGCATCTGGAGCCGCATTTTCCGTTGGAGGAGTTTTGCCATTATTGGTGGTTCTTTTAGCGCCCATCAAAGGCCTGGAATATTGGCTCTACGGCTTCACTATAATTTTTCTGGTTATTCTAGGGATTATTGCGGCTAGAACCGGTGGTTCAGGTATAAAACAAGCCGTTATACGAATTACAATATGGGGTACCATTGCAATGGGTTTATCGGCTTTTGTAGGGTATCTCTTTGGGGTGAATATATAATCTAATTTTTTAAATGTAAAGATATGAACGATGCACATTTTCATTTAGCAGTTAATCACTTACCAATCATTTTTCCAATTGTTGGGGTGATAATTATAATTACCGGACTAATATCAAAATCAGAATCGGTAAAACGAACAGCTTATTTAATTTTTATTATCGGTGCTTTAACTTCTATAGCTGCAATGCAAAGCGGTGAAGAAGCAGAAGACATTGTTGAAAAGATTGAGGGGGTAAGTGAATTCTATATTGAAAAACACGAGGAAGCTGCAGAAATCTTTTCAACCCTGACCTATATTTTGGGTGGTCTCTCTTTAATAGGTTTGTGGGTAAGTTTTAAACAACAATCTTTTTCAAATGTTATGAGTGCAATTACATTGGGATTCTCTCTGGCAGTCTTATTTTTCGGGGTAGAAACTGGAACCACCGGTGGGGAAATTAGACATACTGAAATTAGAAGCGATAACAATATCTCTTCCCTTGAAAGTGATTTCTTTAAAAAAGGGGGATGATTGAATACTAAGCTCAGTAACACTTGTCTTAACTGGGTACTCAGAAGGCTTCTATGTTCTGGATTTAGGCTAACTTCCTTTAGATGTAATTTTTTGGAGATTGGCTTTCAACTTTTTCTGAAGTCCTTTCATATCATCACTAATTTTACGATCTACAATTTTAGCCTAATGTCCGGGCGGTTTCATTCCTTATTATGAAAAAACAGTTAATACTTCCATTTATTGGCTAAAGCAACTAAACTCAACATAACCGGTACTTCAACCAATACCCCAACCACGGTTACCAAAGCTGCCGGACTCTGGAGTCCGAATAAGGCAATGGCCACTGCAACCGCCAGTTCGAAAAAGTTACTCGTTCCTATCATTGCTGCGGGGGCACAAATTGAGTGTTTCAATTTTAGCTTTCTGCCACCAAACCAGGTTAGGAAAAAGATGAAATAAGATTGAATGATAAGTGGCACTGCAATCAATAGGATGATTATTGGATTATCTAAGATATTTGGGCCCTGAAAGGCAAACAACAACACCAGGGTAAGTAGGAGTGCTAAAATACTCAAGGGTTTCAATTTTGGCAAAAAGTGGTTTTTAAACCAATCTTCTCCATGTTTTTTAACTAGTATTTTGTTAGTGACAACCCCTGCTATCAACGGAATTACCACAAAGATTAGAATAGAGGCGACTAAGGTGTTATAAGGGATTGTAATGTCGGTGATGCCTAATAAGAGACCTACCAGGGGGACAAAGGCTACCAGGATAATCAAATCGTTTACAGAAACCTGCAGGAGGGTGTAATTTGGATCTCCATCGGTTAAATAAGACCACACAAAAACCATGGCTGTACATGGCGCGACACCCAAGAGGATGGCCCCGGCTATATATTCACCGGCCATATCGGGATCGATCCATGCAGAATACAGATGTTCAAAGAATATCCAGGCAAAGAAGGCCATTGTAAAGGGTTTAATCAACCAATTAACTACGAGCGTAAGGATAAGGCCTTTGGGAGCCTTGCCTACATCTTTTATACTGCTGAAGTCAATTTGCAGCATCATGGGGTAGATCATTAGCCAGATTAGAATTGCGATGGGGATATTTACATTATAGATCTGAGCATCGGCTAATACCTGTATGTTGTCTCCCACTAAATGTCCAATTAATATTCCTGCTGTAATACAAAGCGCAACCCAAAGGCTTAGATAGCGTTCGAAAAACGGTATTTGTTTTTTAGTTTGAGGCATTTTGGTTGATTTTAGAAAAGACATAAAAAAGTTCAGTAGCAATTTCAAGGCTGCGTTCTCTGTATTTCTTTTTTTGCTGTGGGGTATCGTCAAAAGCTTTGGGATCATCGTAAGTTATCGGGACCCGTTTTTCTGCTCCGGCAATAAAGGGACAGCCTGCATCGGCCTGAGAACAGGTCATAATTGCTGCAAAATTGGAGACAGGATTAAACTTATGATCATAGGTCTTTGAAAAACCAATTACCGGATGTAAATTTTGAGCATATTTAATAGCATATACCGGATTCTTGCCCTGGGAAATCGGGGTAATCTCAAATCCTTGTTCCTCCAAAGTTTCGCCAACCACAGGGAACATAGCTGTCGCTTCGGTTCCACCTGAATAACAGCTTAGCTTTTCAATGTTAAAAAATTCACCCATAACCTGCGCCCAGATCTGGGAGAGATGACTTCTTCTCGAGTTATGAGTACAAATAAAGTTAAGATTGATTGGTTCCTGGTTTTTAAGCTTCTCCTCTATATATTCAATGAGGGGGGCTAATACCGTTTTTCGGGAATCGGGGATTGATTGAAGTTCCAGCGATTCAATAATGTCATTAATTTTTCTGAAAATCATATTATTAATATTAACAAGAGGAAAAACTGTTGGGATCATAACTATCAAAGAACAGCGTGAATTTGTCTTTGATTTCTTGCCATTTTTCCGGGTTGATACAATAGTTTACAGATACGCCTTCTACAGTTCCCTGGATTATTCCGAGGTTTTTTAATTCTTTCAGGTGTTGGCTGATAGTGGCCTGTGCCAGGCCTAATTCCTCTACCAGGTGCGTATTGCAACAGGTATTAGCTCTTAATAAATATTGCAGGATGGCTATACGGGCGGGATGTGCAAATACCTTGGCATAGGTAGCCAACTCATTTTGAGTGGTGCTGAATAAATCGGATTTTGTAACTCCCATGATTTACTTATTAACTAGTTAGCAACAACTACTCTCAGGGGAGCAGCAATTTGAAGATGTGGTTTCAGTATTGGCGATTGCAGGTTCTTCAGCAGGGATTCCACAATTATCTTTGGCCAGGCAGTCGGTTTGCTTAGTGGTAAGCAGAAAATTGGTGCCATTGAAGTCCAAGCCGAATTTTTCGATAGTTTGTCCCTGATATTCCACCTCGATCTCAAGGTCTCCTATTCCTAAAGTATTCTGAGAGAGTTCTATGATGTTCAATAATTTCTCAGGATTTAGGCGATGGTCGTAGTCGTTGGCATTCCAGAGTTGAAAATTCACCACTTCTTCTTTTCGAACCGTACCCCCGCAATCAATAAAATGTTTGGTGACCTTTCCTATTTCGGTAACATGAAAATGATTTGGCACCAACTCGCCGTTAGGCAACTGGAAAGCAATCTCTTCCAGGTTGTTTAGCTGTTGTTTTATTTCTGAAAGTTTCATAGTAAATGTATTATAATATATAATTGCAATATTACGATTATGATGAAAACAAACAAAAGAAAAAAGGTGATTTTTGATTAAATAAGAGGATTTTCTTTCACATCTTCTTATAGCCAGGAGACTTCTGTTACTTGCTTGAATTAACAAAGGTGTCCTGGCTCAGTCTGGAGACTTTGAGCAGCTGGGGATTTTACTAAAGGTTTAAACGTATTTTTGATAGTATGACGTAGTTATGTGTAATCACTTCTAATGAAATCTATAAACTCTTGTCCTAATTCTTTTACCCCCATATTTTGGAATGTTACGGAACCAATTTGATTCATTCTGTTATCAAGAAGTAATCCTTTTGAAAAAAGTCTTTGCTTAAAGAGCATAAATTTATTGTCGTCCAGATTGTAGAAATTTGCTGTTTTATATTTACGTAAATCTGCTAACCATTTCTCCTGGATCACGGGTTTATGAAAATGCGCTGAAAAGAGCTCATAGGCCCGCTCGATCTTTTTATTATCTATTCTTTCAGGTATTTATTGAGAACAGAGTTCTGAAATAGACTCATATTTGGTTAGTTAGGGAGATTTTTTGGGATGTTTCATAGACTTTTAATCTAAGTTTAAAAATGAGCACGTTAGGGATCGCTTCCTGAGAGGTGAAAATAGGAATTTTTTGTTTTTAGGAGGTAGAATTCCCCTTTACCGAAGTAATTGCGATAAATATCTACAGGGTCCATTAATTGGCCTCGTGCTGGTAATTGGCCCTTATTGTAGTTACCCATATTGGCAATGGTTTCTCAGGTATTACTGAAAATAAAAAGAGCGTCCGCATAAGAAATTCCGAAAAAAACCATTTTAATTATATGCTTATCCGTTTTAAAACCTAGAAAAAGTTTTTGTCTCCCTTAGCCTTTCGATTTCGCTCAAGACAAGCTTTAGTCGAAGGGTTAAACACAAACGCCTCGACTGCCCGCCAGACATAATCGGGCTGGCGCTCGACGTGACACTTATAGTTTAGTTTTGCCTTTTGGGTCTCTTAACGGCTATACAGTTAATTATCTCAAGTTTTTTTGATATAAAATATCTTTCACAAATTTATTCATGGATCAATTTAATACTGTAAAAATCTTCTTGAATAATAATTAAAATAAAGAGGCTGTTTAAAAAGTCTAATTTCGCCAAGCCGAACCTGCCGTCCGTTCAGGCGGGCTTGTTTCAGCTTCTAACATATTTTGATTATCAACATCTTAGATTTTGAAATGAATTCAGAATGACGATTAAAAAAAATTTCAGACAGCCTCTTTATATTGCATATTTTTAAAACTAATCCTTACGGCTAACAAGATCATAGACGCAAGGGATTACAACAAGGTTAAGAATCGTTGCCGAAAGTAAACCACCCAGAATTACCACAGCCATCGGGCTCTGGATTTCACTTCCGGGTTCACCTCCTTTTAAGGCAAGTGGAATAAGGGCTAGACCTGTTGTGAATGCTGTCATCAATATAGGGTTCAATCTGTCGAGTGCCCCGGTTTTGATGAGATTATAACCTTTCAGGCCTTCTTTTCGCAAATCTTCATACCTGGAAACCAGCAATATCCCATTTCGCGTAGCGATTCCGAACAGACTGATGAAACCAATCGTCGATGCAATACTTACAATCCCGGAAGTAAAGTAAACAATTAAAATCCCCCCGATTAGCGCTAATGGCAAGTTGATAAGAACCACAAATGCAAGTTTCACGTTGTTGAATTCAAAATAAAGCAATAAAAAAATTACAAAAACAGCTATTATAGCAGTTATCAGAAGCATTTGGGATGCTCTCGACTCGCTTTCAAACTGTCCGCCATATTGCACCCTGTAACCTTCAGGAATACTCACCGAAGAGTTTACGGTTTCCTGTATCTCTTCCACCGCACTCCTTAGGTCTCGTCCCTGAACATTGGCTGCTACCACGATCTTACGCTGCACATCCTCCCTACTAATGGTATTGGGGCTGCTTACCGAGGAAACAATTGCAACCTGTTCCAGTGGTACCTGTGATCCATTTGGAAGACCTATCAAAGCAGTTTTGATATTCTCGATGCTGTTTCTAAAATCTTCTCCATATCGAACTACGAGGTCAAAATACTTCTGACCTTCATAAACCTCGCCTACCTCGTGGCCGGCAAAGGCGATATCTACCTGCTCCATAAGTTGCCCGACGCTCATTCCGTAAGCCGACAAAATCTGGCGTTTTGGAGTGATCTTGATTTGCGGAACTTCGATCTGCTGATCTACCGCGACATCGGCTAGTCCATCGATAGGAGTGATGTTCTCCTCAACACTTTTACCTATTTCGTACAGCTGTTGTAGATCTGGTCCGAAAATTTTGATCGCAATATTGGCCCTTGTACCAGATAACATATGGTCGATCCGGTGAGCGATAGGTTGTCCCAAAGTGATATTCACCCCGGGGACTATGCTCAGTTTTTGCCTGACGTCTTCAAAGAATTCTTCCTTTGACTTATCATCCAAAGTAAATGGCACGTCGATCTCGGCGGCATTCACGCCCTGGGCATGCTCGTCTAGTTCTGCTCTACCAGTCCTTCGGGTAACCACAGCCACTTCAGACATTTCAAGCAACAATTCCTCCACCTGTTTCCCGGTCTTATTGCTTTCCTCAAGTGAAATTCCCGGAGGTCCAACCACGCTGATAACCATAGAACCCTCATTGAATTCAGGAAGGAAACTTCTTCCTAATTGGGTAAAAAGGGCAATGCTCAGTAAAAAAGCAACTACGGTTACCGCAATTATAGTTTTAGGAATTTTCAATGCCCCATTAAGAACATCTGCATAGCTTTTTTGCAACCATTTTTCCACTTTAGTGCCTTCAGCTTGCTTCTTTAGCATTTTTTCGTCCTTCAGAAGGTAAGAACATAATGCCGGAGTTACTGTTATTGCGACCACCAGTGATGTTAATACCGAGGTTATAAAAGCAATACCGAGGGGTTTCAGCAATCGACCTTCCATTCCTCCCAGGAAAAACAGCGGTACAAAAGAGACGATAATTATAAGGGTTGCTATGATGATGGAGCTTCGAATTTCAACCGATGCATCTCTTACTACCGTGATCACCGATTGTCTTTCAGCTTTTGGTTTTCTAATATTCTCCCGCAAGCGTTTATAAACATTCTCCACGTCAATAATGGCGTCATCTACCAGCGCCCCTATTGCGATCGCCATACCTCCCAAACTCATCGTATTAATGGTATATCCCAACCATTTCAGAACAATAATGGAAACCAGTAATGATATTGGAATAGCCAGTAATGAAATAAAGGTTGTACGCCAGTTCATCAGGAAAATGAACAGCACAATGACTACAAAAAAGGCACCTTCGAGCAGAGTCATATTCAGGTTGCTGATGGATGCATCAATAAAATCTGCCTGGCGGAAGATCTCACTCTTGATCTCTACGCTTTTCGGCAGACTCGTCTGCAATTCAGCAATCGCTTCATCCAGTCTTTCAGTAAGCTCCAGGGTATTTACATCTGGCTGCTTGGAAATGGTCAGGATAACAGCCGGTTTGGCATTCAGGGATCCGTCACCTATCTTATCGGCAGCGCCGATCTTCACTTCAGCTACATCCTTGATCTTGATGCTCTGCCCGTTCACCTGTTTTACAACAGCCTCCTCAAGGTCTTCCACTGCATATGCCCTGCCATTGCCTTTGATAATGTACTGACTTCCATATTGGTTAAAGAAACCACCAGGGGCATTGACATTCGCCTGCTTTACTTTTTCAGTTATTTCAGCAAGGCTAACGTTATAATATTTCATCTTTCCGGGATCGGCAAAAACCTGGTATTGTTTGTAATCTCCACCGATTACCACCACGTTTGCAATCCCTCCGATTGCTTTGATCCGTGGACGTATTTGCCAGTCAGATAAGGTTCTTAGCTCCATTGGGTTCAGACTATCTGAAGTAACTCCCAGCAGCATTACTTCTCCCATAATAGAAGAGATCGGGGCCATGGTAGGAGCTCCTATTCCGCCTGGTAGGTTTTCACGAACCATTGGAATACGTTCACTTACTATCTGTCTTGCCTTGTAAATATCAGTTCCCCAATCGAATTCGACCCAAACGATGGAGATTCCCGCGGCTGAAGAAGAACGGATTCTTCTCACATTCGGCGAACCGTTCATCGCGGTTTCGAGTTGGTAGGTTACCAGTTTTTCAACCTCTTCCGACTCCATTCCGTGGGCTTCCGTAAGTATGGTCACAGTAGGCGCCGTAAGATCCGGGAATACATCCACGTTCATAGTACGTGCAAGATAAAACCCGGTGAGGCTTAGTACTACCGCTGCCAGAAGGACAAGAAGCCGGTTTTGAAGCGAAATTGATAATATTTTATTTAACATCTAATTTCATTTTCAGTATTAATGTTCATGACCGTGTCCCGGAGTTTGTCCAGACATTGAAGCCATTTTCACCTGGTAGACACCTGTAGTGACCACCACATCTCCGGCCTCAAGTCCACTTAACACCTGGACGCTCTTTCCGTTTCGCTCCCCGATCTTTATAGGTTTTCTTTCGAAACTCTCGCCTCCGGTTTGTACGATGACAGAATAATTGCCATAATCCTCGAGTAAGGCAGCTTCAGGAACTATGATTCCGGTTTCAGCTTCACCAAGAGCGATCTGCACTTCTGTGAAGCTTCCTTCCGGCATTTCGACAACATCGCCTACCTTAATATATACCGGGATCATGGGGTTCCCGTCTTCAACTTCTTTGCCTACAGAAATCACCGAACCACCTGCACCCTCAACTTCCTTCCAGTTTCCATTCTCATTCTTATACCAAACATTAGCAATGGATTTTTTGCTGGGATTGTGAGACGCACTCAGCTGTGTTTTTAGCAACCGAGAATTATCCGTCCCAATCGTAATCAGATTTGCTCCTTGCTCAACATAATCTCCATTGGAAGTGTTGATCGATTTGATAAATCCGTCAAAAGGGGCGCGAATCTGCTTCCCGCCTGCTCCATAATTGGAGGCAAGCGCACGGTAATTCGCTTCGGCGATGCGAAAATCGCTTTCCACCCTTTCGAACTCCGATTTGGGAACAATCCTATCCTCATAAAGTTCCTTTTTCCGCTCATATTCAGCTTTCGCCTGATCGTACCTGGCTTTTGCCTGGGCAATCTCGGCTTGAGTATTATTTGAAGAAAGGCCTTCACTGCTCAAATTCATCAAAAGCTGACCTCTTTTTACCTCGGTGCCTTCAGTGAGGTTTTCTAAAACGAAATTTACCATCCCATTGGCCCCAGCGGCAAGAGTTTTGTAGGTTCCGGGAGCGGCTTGCCAAACCCCTGAGGTATGAACAATATCATAGACTTCACCCTTTGTAACCGGTTCTGTCTGAAAATCGATCTTCCAGGCCTGTTCCTTTAAAAAACTGATCCCTGCTTCTTCTCCTTCATTTACATTTTCTGAAGCTGCTGCAGCTGAGGCATAAACCTGAATGTCATTGATCAGGATCCTATCTGAATATTCAGGGGTTTTCAAATCAAAGACAAGGTCGTATGTCCCCGCTTCCTTTGGTTGCAGGGCCAGAGAAAAGATTCCCGGAAATGATGGCACTGATGCCGTATGACGTATTCCGCTTTCTCCTTTAATAAGACTAACTGTAACCGAGCCTTCACGAACCGGCTGATGTTTGTCCAGAACGGTGAAATGCGCCGCAAATTTGCTGGTTTTCCCCTCCACCAAGGCCGGAAATTCCACGAAAAGTTCCGTCTGGTCTGTCCAGACGGTTTTACTTATTACTGGAACTTCTGTGCTTAGGTGATTTCCTTCTGCATCGTGCGCGTGGTCTTCCTTCTCGTTATTTCCGCAGGAAAAAAGGAAAAGCGAGATGCATACTATAAAAATATATCTCATATCTTAATGTCAATTTTAATGATCGTCGTGTTCGGTTCCGTCATCGTGAGTATGATGATCTGATTCCTGATGATGATCCAGTGAATCTTCACCAACTTTAAACTCTTCCTGTTCGGTATGCTCTTCGTTCATATGCCCGCCATCTTCATCATGTGGATGACCGTGAGCTTCAGTTCCCTCTTCATGCTCGTGTCCGTGGTCATCATTAGCTGTTTCTCTACAAGCTGAAAAACTGAAAATTAATATTGCTGCGGAAAATAAAATCTTGAAATTCATAATGTTTAATTTTAAATTATAATTGATGTTTTAAAAGTTCGGCTTTTAGCTGAAAAAGCTCTCTTTGCATTTCCAGCATTTTGTTATACGCCTGGCGGTAGAATTCAATTTCCCGGTAATAATCCAGAAAAGACAATTCCCCAAGCTCATAAGCTTTAAATAAAAGTTCTTCGGAATTCAGGTCTTTAAAGGTCTCCTGATATTCCTCGTATTTACTTTTTAATAACTGGTATTGCCGGTAATTTTCCTGAAACACTGAATAAAGTTCAGCAGTTTCTGCGTCTGTATCAGATTGAGCATAATCCAGATTAACTTTGGCTGCTTTCACCTTATTATTGCTGTTCCAAAGGGGAATGGAAAGTCCGCCTAAAAACCCTGAATAATTACTGGAATTCACCCCCTGGTAATTATATCCAATGGTGAGATCAGGGAGAATCTTATTCTTTTCCAGTTTCATCTGTTGTTCAGCAAGGGATTCCCGGGCCTTAAGCATCTGAAGCTCGGTGCCTTCGGAAAGTTTCTCTTCCCAGAGGGTCTTCATTTCGGCTACTTCCGGATCTACGAGGAATCTGTTCTGATCTGTTTGAATCGGGCTCCCTCCATTTAGTTTTTGAAGATCCATTAGCGTATTTTTAATACGGATCGCTATTTGATCCCGTTCAAACTGATCCTGCAACCAGGCAAGCTTTGCCTTGTTCAGTTCCAGGATTCCTATCTGTTCCGCATCGAATAACCGCTGGATCTGGTCATATACTTGCTTTGCCTGCTCAACTCTTTTCTCCTCCAGCTCTTTCCGTTTCTTAAGGCTTTGTAGCTCTAAGAGCTGTTTTTTGGCCTTCAAAAGAACTTCCTGGCGCATCATTTTGTATTCCAGTTTAAGTAACTCCTTCTGTTTATCGATTCGTTTGTTCCGGGCACCGTAAACTGTAGGAAATTCCAATCGTTGAGAGATCTGGTATTCATAATAATCACCGGTTTGATGTTCCCCAAACGGGAGATAAAAGGCCGAGACCTGTGGATCCTCCAGGTTATTCTCTGTCTTGTTGCCAAGATTTTTACCGGCGATAAAGGACTGATAAGCCTTTAGTTGCCTGTTATTTTGGCTTATCTCCTTCAGAATGTTTTCCATTCCGGTATTCTGAGCAAATGAGCCAATAGAGATAAGGAATCCGCAGACAGCGGAAACTATATATCTGTACATAATATTTAATTTTAGTTTAATCTATATGATAAGGTCGGCCTATTGCATTCAAACAATGGCCTGACTTGGTGATCAAACAAATTGGGGAGGTCCCCGGAGGGATAGATGCGATAAGTAAGGATTGAAATATTTTGGTGGTGGCTGATAATTTTTAATAAGATAAACAAGCTGATCTTCCGATATAGCAGGTTGTTGCAAGAAAACCTGAAGTACCGGCTTTTCGGTTTTTACCTTTTTAAGGGTAATATTCTCAATGGAAATTTTAACTACAGGAACTTCAGAATTACTTCCGCCATGTGAATGCATGGCCAGTAGGATAGAAAAAAGATCTTGTGAGTTTTTAGATTGCTTTTCCTCCTGACCATCCTGGGGATGGATGTGTTCCGTTGAGCCATGATCGTGTGCCTCCTGGTGTTCATGATGCAAGTGGGGTATTATTTGATGCAAGAGCATCAGAGAAAATAATCCCAGAAGAAAAATAGCTTTTATTTGATGTTTTAGCTGCACCGCCCAAAGATATGAATAATGTCAAACTCCTAAGCAAAATTGAGGATATTAGTATTTGAATAAGAATAGCCCTGTTTAGAAGTATGTTAAAAGTGCTAATTCGGGTGTTCTTTACCCTTGCTGCAAGCGTTCTTCAATATCTTCGAACTCAGCCATTTTTTCTGAAAAGGGACTTTAATTCCAGAAAGTCTTCATTGAAAATTTAGAACAATTTGGAAAAAGCTACCTAGCTGCAAGGTTTTTTTCTAATTTAGAAGAAAAGAATTAAAAGATGTCTTGAGTATTATTATTTATTGGAATCATCTTATTGATGGTAGCAATTCATGACTTTTTTTTTACCACACTTTCCGGAAGTGGTACCGGTTTGGTTTCCAGGAACATCTCTGTTTTTTCTGATAAAATAATTCAATTGTGTGTGTGAAGTTCTTTGGAAGAAAAGCATACAATTATAATGGATTATTCGTGAACCTTATGATTCTTTTTATCTGGCTGCTCTTAATTTGGGGTGGTCTCTTTTTGGTTTATACTTCTAATCCCGAAGCCATCACAAACAGCAGCGGCAGAATTGCAAATCACTGGGAGCGACTTTATTTCACAAGTTATACGCTTTCTACCCTCGGGATGGGGAATTTTAAACCAACTACTCCTGTTTTTGAGCTGGTAACCAGTTCCTTTTCTTTTTTTGGATTTATTTTCTTTACAAGTGCGATGACTTATTTTCTTTCAGTTTCATCTGCGCTGGTAAATAAGAGAACGCTTTCTAAGAACCTGAGTTCGATGTAAAAAAAAATCACTTATTACGAGCTATTTTAGGCCATAGAAAAGCGGAAAATTAGTATATTTAAGTGTCTTAATACCAAGCATTTAACTAATTTTTCCGCTATGATTTCTA